>MAAC01009590.1_pt1 | contig 31175 bp, 25 predicted proteins | sample 1115981 | NCBI WGS metagenome assembly MAAC01 (sample SAMN04961126, study PRJNA320927) | seawater metagenome | isolation source: sample BD02T64 sea water enriched with oil for 64 days | place: USA:Gulf of Mexico | collected 2013-07-27 | reverse complement strand
GGCAGTTGGGAGGCGCGTTATTACCAACATAATGCGATTAACCAAACCTTAGAAGCGATAGCGGCAGGGCAGGAGCGCATTCTTTTAACGCTGGCTACCGGCACGGGTAAAACCTTTGTTGCGTTTCAATTAGCGTGGAAGTTGTTCCATAGCCGCTGGAATCTTAAAGCGTGGCAGGGCGACGCTGAAGCAACGCGCAGGCCGAGAGTGCTGTTTTTGGCGGATCGTAATATCTTGGCCGATCAGGCTTATAATTCTTTTTCGGCCTTTCCAGAAGATGCCTTGGTGAGAATAGACCCTAAGACTATTCGTAAAAAAGGCATGGTGCCGAAGAACGGCAATATCTTCTTCACCATTTTTCAGACCTTTATGTCGGGTAGCGATGAAAACGGTCAAGCGGCTCCCAATTTTGGTGATTACCCGGCAGACTTTTTTGATTTTATTATCATTGATGAGTGCCATAGAGGCGGCGCGAATGATGAGGGTAATTGGCGCGGAATTCTCGACTACTTTTCGCCTGCGGTGCAATTGGGTTTAACTGCAACGCCCAAGCGTAAGGGTAATGTGGATACGTATGCGTATTTTGGTGAGCCTGTTTATGTGTATTCGCTGAAAGAAGGCATTAACGATGGTTTCCTTACCCCTTTTAAGGTTCAGCAAATTGCCACGACCTTGGATGATTATGTTTATACCGCCGATGATGCGGTGCTTGAAGGCGAGGTAGAGGCGGGGAAACGTTATACCGAGTCTGACTTTAATAACGTTATTGAGATTAAAGAACGCGAAGCTTATCGGGTTAAGTTGTTTATGGAGATGGTTGATCAAAAGCAGAAAGCGATTGTTTTCTGTGCGACCCAAGATCATGCCTTAGCGGTCAGGGATTTGATTAATCAGTATAAAACCCATACTGACCCTAATTATTGTGTGCGGGTAACCGCCAATGATGGAGCAGAAGGGGAGCGCTGGTTAAGGGTTTTTCAAGATAATGAGAAGACGATACCGAGCATACTCACCACCTCACAAAAATTATCCACCGGTGTGGATGCGCGGAATGTGAGAAATATTATCTTGATGCGGCCGGTTAATTCGATGATTGAGTTTAAGCAGATTGTGGGCAGGGGAACGCGCCTGTTTGACGGCAAAGATTATTTCACCCTGGTTGATTTTGTTAAAGCGTATGAGCATTTTAGTGACCCTGAATGGGATGGTGATCCGCTAGATCCTGTGGTCTGTGAGCAATGCGGCATGAGCCCGTGTAGTTGTGCAATAGCCTTGCCAACAGCCTGTGCGGTTTGTGGTTTGCTTGTGTGTGAATGCGTGGCGACCACATCACCTTGTGATGATTGCGCTGAAACGCCTTGTATCTGTGAAAAGAAAACTAAGCTAGTTATTAAGTTGGCCGATGGCAAGGAGCGGACTATTCAGAGTATGACAGCGAGTTCTTTTTGGAGTGCCGATGGTACGCCTATTTCGTCGGCGCAGTTTATTGAACGTTTATACGGTGAGCTGCCAGAGTTGTTCAAAAGTGAAGATGAGTTAAGGGCAATATGGAGCCAACCCGATACGCGTAAAAAGCTGTTAGAGGGGCTTGAGGAAAAGGGTTACGGCATTGAGCAGTTAGCGGAGTTAAGCCGGGTGATTGAAGCGGATAACAGTGATCTTTACGATGTGCTGGCTTATGTGTCTTTTGCCGTGCCGACGGTGACCCGTGAAGAGCGGGTGAGTTATCAGCAGGATAAAATTTATTGTCACTATTCTGATAAGCAGCAACAGTTTCTATCTTTTGTATTAGATCATTATGTGAGCCAAGGCGTGGGCGAGTTAGATAAAGATAAATTGCCTAATTTGTTAGAACTAAAATATGACTCGATTAGAGATGCGATGGATGAATTGGGTGCGGTGCCAGAAATAAGCCAGATGTTTGTAGGTTTTCAAAAACACCTGTATGCAGACCTTAGCCGTTGAAATATCAAAAAGCTAAAAGCAGATATTAAATATGCTGGTTTAAATAATCGCCTTACTAAATTTCAAAATGCTTTAGCGTAGAACTCGAATCAGAGTTTTACCCAGACTGAGGCCATAAAGCTTGTTTGTATTTAAATCTTGATAAATTTTTAGCGTGTTACTGATCGGGCACTATTTAATGAATCAATACGCACTCATCTTTTTTAGATGAGTGGCTAAAAATTTATTGAGCACCAGCGTGCCGGTTATTTTTTCTATTAATAGCGGTTTTGTTGTTAATAGAAATTTCCCGTCTTATTACAGAGGGGTAGGTATATAAAATAGTCGTTTGATATTAGATATTAATAGATACGGGTTAATTAGGTCCGTAAGAGTGTTTAAGCGGTATTTATTGGGCTTACTCCTCTTGAGGTGCTCATACTGCCGTCTTTTATTGTAATTAATAGATCTCTGTTGTTTTTACTTGAAACACCGTTCATACCGGCTCTGGCGAGGGCGTTTTTTGTCTATTATTTGCCCAAGATAAAATACTATTAGCCCAAATAAGTCACGGCAGAATATTTCAGCGTGACCCAGCTTGATTCGAATTTTCCCTAGAAATATTCTTTATTCGGTGGAGGAGAGTTGTGTCGGTTTTACCGGGCATGGGGAATAAATCTCATTTTTTGATCCCTAGACAAGTTCCGCAAGGAGTTAAAAATAATGCACTGGTTTATCGAGGATGAGCCTCATCATCCAACAGAATATTGACTTGCTGTAGAATACTCGGCTTATTGACTTTATTAACAACCATTAACCGCATAATCTTATGAATAAATTATCTGCTGCATTCTTTACCTTCGTACTGAGCCTTACTCTTTCAATCGGGGGGATATCCGATGCGGAGGCTAAACGATTTGGCGGGATGAAATCATTTGGTAGTAAGACTTCTTACAGTAAATCTTATAGTACGAAGTCGAGTAAACCGGCACCAAAAACGGCGAGTCAACAACAAGCGCAGCAGCAAAATCAAACAGCTCGGCAAACCATGTCTAAACGCGGAGGGGTGATGGGCATACTCGGTGGGTTAGCCTTGGGTGGTTTATTAGGCTCGTTATTTTTTGGTGGTGCGTTTGAAAATCTCAATTTCATGGATCTGCTGGTTTTTGCGGGTATTGCTTTTCTGTTGTTTAAGTTGTTAGCCGCCAAGAACAAACCGCAGCAGCAAACGGCATTCAGCGAGAATAATTATCGCGAAGATCAAGCCGATCGTTTTTCTAAGCTGGATAATAACTACCTGCGTAATACGCAAGATAATGATGCAAAATTTGATAGTGAGTTACCGGCTGGTTCTGCTGGCCTCGGTGATGAAACGAAGCTAGTGTTGCCAAAAGACTTTAATGAAGAAGAGTTTTTAGACGGTGCAACAATGGCATATGAAATGTTGCAAAGCGCATGGGATGATAAAGAGTTAGCAGAAATTCGTGGCCTGACAACAGATAAGGTGTTTGCAGAAATACAGTCGCAAATACATGCCGATGGCGGCGAAAACAAAACGGAAGTATTGAATATTAAGCCGAGGTTATTAGCGATTCGTGAAGTAGGTAATGAGCTAGAAGCGAGTGTTTTATTTGATGCATTATTGCGTGAAGATCAGGATGCAGAGCCTCAACAAGTACGCGAGGTATGGACGTTCACCAAAGCCAAAAATAGTTTACAGCCTAAGTGGTTCTTAGACGGTTTGCAGCAACTCGAAGACTAAGCGCTATCGCAGCTAAGGGTTGGATGATCTGCTAGCTGGATTCGCAAAAACACCGCTGATATTGATTCAGCGGTGATAACACAGATTGATTAAACAAATAATATAGGAAAAAACATGGGCTGGAATGTATACCTCTCAGGTGAAATACACACAGATTGGCGACAACAGATTAAACAAGCTTGTGAGGCGCTACAGCTGGATATTACATTCACCTCGGCGGTGACTGACCATGCGGCTAGTGATGGCGCAGGGGATGTTTTGGGAGCAGAAGATAATAACTTTTGGCGTGACCATAAATCGGCGAAGGTTAATGCGATAAGAACTAAAACGCTGATTGAGAATTGTGATATCGCGGTGATACGTTTTGGCGATAAGTATAAACAATGGAATGCCGCTTTTGATGCCGGCGCTTGTGCCGCATTAGCTAAACCGTATATCACCTTGCACGCCGAGGATATTATCCACCCACTCAAGGAAGTAGACGCTTCAGCGATGGCGTGGGCGACGGACGCAGAGCAAGTAGTGGAAATATTACAATACGTTATTGCAAGGGACTGAAGGCGTTAACAAGTTTTTAAGTGGCCGAAGTTCTTGCTGAGGCCGCTTAGTTTTAATATCTGAATTTGACGTAAAGCAGGGTGCTGTTTTCTATATGGATGGTTTATTTCTATTGGCTTCGTATCGTTCGCTGGCAAGAGAGAAACCGAGTAGGCCTTCATCACGGCTAGAGTCGATCCATAGAGGCAAGATAAAAGCTATTTTCTTACCCGCCAAGCCCATTCTAGTTGTTTATAAAAAAGGTTAAGCCTTGGTCAATAAACCAAAGCTTAACAAAAGGCGGCACGTCCCTGTGCCTAGTCTGTGTTACTAATGTTCAGTGGCGATGCGCTGTAAACCCTGGGTAAATGTCGCGAGGCCGGATTGGCGTAGCAGTTGCAATGACTTACCCTGATGTTTGCAATCACGTTTAATCCGATTCATCGCGTCGTGGCTAACACAATCGAGTGGACACAGTACCGCATCGGATTGGGCGACTAAGGCGCTGAGACGTTGCGAACTTTCTTCGACGCCACCATCATGATGCAAGAAGCGGCCATTCAGTTTTTCAACTAAGTTGCGGAAGTGAGCGGATTGGCGATTTCGCCCACCGACGAATAGAATACAGCGGTTACACAGATCGATATTGCCTGCTCCATCAGCCGCACCGGTCATGCAGGCAGGAGAGAGAAAGTTCTGCAAGGTTTGTTCGACCGTTGCTTGTTCGCTTATTAGCTGGTCCATACGAACTTCGAGTTGATCGTAATCCTTGACCCGTACCGAGGCGAGTGTTTTCCATTCTTCAGTTTCTTTTTCGGCGCGTGTGATACGGCTCTCGGTACCCTGTAATTGCTTGGATAATTGTTCGTTCTGCTGTTGCAGAGCGCCAGAGCCGATTTGTTGTTCGAGTTGCTGCAGGCGGTCGCTAGTGAGCTTTAATTGACGATCACTGTCCTGCAAGGCACTAATTTGTTTGTGCAGTTGTTGGATAAGTTTGTCTTTTTTGGCTAATGCCTGCTGAGATTTTTTTTCTTGGCTGATGAGTTGCTCTTCAAGCTCAGGTAGAACACGTTGTAGCTTTGTTAATTTCAACATATCGACCCGAATGGTCTCGCCGGATAGGTGAGATAACATATGGACTTTACCTAAGGCACTGAAAACCAGCTCAGTCGGTGTATTCGGGTGGGTGATCAGTGACCAGAAAGCGGCGGCTATTTCACCCGACTTTAAACCTTCTTGCCAAAGTGCGAATAGTTCTAGCGGCTGTTTTGCATGGTTAAAACGTAAAATAGATTGACGAAATTTTTTATTCAGCAGTTTATTAACCAGCCGCGCTTCTATTGAGCGTTCATTAACGAGGGCGACAAAGGCACTGTGTAGCTGATAGCTATCGTGTAAGGTTTTTCTACTGAGCTTCATTTTACTGCCTAACCTTTGCAGCTCTTTAATACTTAAGCAGGTGCCGATGATGCTGCAATGAAATTTTGGCTCAAGGTCCCATATCGCTAGGCGTGTGGAAGTCGCTCGTGTGTTTTGGTCGGTCAATTGTTGGTTATTTGTACACATAATGACAAGCAGTATTTGTAATGAGAATCAAATGGTAATAATTCTCATTACTATTGTCAATAGGGTATCTACTGTTACCCTCTATTCCGTTTAATACACGGTGTTGATAACAAAGTAAGGCTGCGTGGGCTGAAATGTGCTGGTTAAAGGCGGGTAAAAAATATTTTATGGCTTGTCATCATATCAAATGTCGTTAGAATGCCGAGCTGTGGAATTTTCTTTAAAAAATGGAGTAAGTAAATGAAATTAATTCAAAAATTGGCGGTTATTGCGGCTGCCTCAATGTTGTTTGTGGGTTGTGCTAGTGTTGAACAGAAAAGCTGGCAGGAATGCGCTATCGCGGGTGCGGCTATTGGTGGCGCTGCCGGTGGTTTTGGCGATGATCACGATAGAGAAGATGCGGTATTAAGTGCGATTGGTGGGGCGGTGATTGGCGGTACTATTTGTGCGTTAATGTCTGACGATGTTAAGCCTGTCGTAGTCGCCAAAGATTCTGATAACGATGGTGTTATTGATAGTCTTGATGAATGCCCAACGACCCCAGCTGGGGTTGCTGTTGATGTTAAAGGTTGTGCTTTAGACTCTGATAATGATGGTGTTGCTGATTATAAAGACCAGTGTCCACAATCTGCTGCAGGCGCAGAGGTTAATGAATTAGGCTGTGTGGCTGCCTTAGTATTAAAGGGTGTTAACTTCCATACTAATTCAGCGGTATTGACTGATGCGGCTAAGGTTATTTTAGCGCCGATTGCAATGGCTCATCATAAGCACCACTCTGATGTAAATCTAGTGATCAGCGGATATACCGATTCACGTGGTACAGCGGCTTATAATAAGACGTTGTCAAAGCAACGTGCGGCATCTGTTGTTGCCTATATGGTTGCGCAAGGTTGTGACGTGGCTAAGTTAACCGCGCTAGGTTTTGGTGAAGAAAATGCGCTGGCTGATAATGCAACAAAAGAAGGTCGTGCGCAAAATAGACGTGTAGAACTAAGCGTTAAATAATCGACCTTAGTGTTGAATAAAAAAACGGGGCCAAGGCCCCGTTTTTTATTGCCTGAAGGTTTGTAAGAAGCCTAAGGCTGACTTATTTCATCCATTTGAGACTCTATCCATAGCTCGGCTTTTTCGTTCAGCTCTCTAGCTGATAAACTGCTGCTATCAATCATTTCACCGATTCTTACTTGGATGGTCCCCGGGTATTTTATAAACGCATTTCTACGCCAGTATTCACCCGCATTATGCGCTACCGGAATGACTGGGTAGCCCGATTTTTGTGCCAGCATCGCGCCGCCAATCATATATTTGCGTTTTTCACCCGGCGCAGTACGTGTGCCTTCGGGGAAAATAACCACCCAGCGGCCGGTTTTTAAACGATCAATACCCTGTTTAACAATTTGTCGAAAAGCGCGTGTTTTTTGTGCGCGGTCAATAGCGATGGGCTGGGTTAATGCTAAGGCCCAGCCAAACAAAGGAATCCATAATAACTCCCGTTTTAGTACCCAGCATTGCTCTGGAAACATCACCTGCAAAGCAAAGGTTTCCCAAGCTGATTGGTGTTTGCAAAAAATAATACCGTTACCCTGAATGTTTTCTGCACCGGTGACTTGGAAATCGAGCCGGCAGATCACTTTCAGCGCTTTAATAACCAGTTTTGCCCAACTGCTGGCAATACGGTATCGAAGGCGGTAGGAAAAGGGGAATGACAGTAAGACTAGCGGAGCAAAGATAAACAGGCTGATAACTTGGAAGGCAAAAAATATAACGGAGCGGCAGCCAAGGATAAAGGTATTAGTTGAGGATGTGTGCTGTGGCGTCATGGAGGGTCTCAAAAATAGGGTAGGGAAGCGTGGGATTTTGCTGTTGGGTTTTTTGCCCTTTACCGGTGAGTACCAGGAAGGCTTTGGCCGCAACGAGATCGGCTGCTTGCAAGTCTCGCAGGCTATCACCGATAACGATCGCCTGACTGAGGGTAATATTGTTCCTAGCCGCCAGTGCCTCTAATAAACCGGCCTTGGGTTTGCGGCAAACGCAGTGATCATCAGGGGTATGCGGGCAATACGCGATGTCGCTAATTAAACCACCGGCATCGTTAACTAGTCCGAGCATTTTTTGGTGCATCGCCTCGAGTGTTTTCAGGCTGAAAAAACCACGCCCAATACCGGATTGATTGGTCGCCACAAACACCCGGTGACCGGCTTGGTGTAGTTGAGCGATGGCTTGAATGCTGCTGTCGATGGCGATCCATTCATCGGCACTTTTCACATAGGCGTCGCTATCGAGGTTAATAACCCCGTCTCGATCTAAAATAATGTCTGCTTTCAGCGCCATCGCTTAGCCTATTTTATAAAATGGAGATATTGGCTATTTTAATGAACATCGCGTGGATATTGGCCAGTAAACCTAAACGTGTGTGTTTGAGTTTTTCATCCTCGGCCATAATAAAGGTATGTTCAAAGAAATCATCAATGGCTTGTTTGAGTGATGATAATAACTTTAAGGCTTCAATATAACCGTGCTGTTCAATTAACGGATTGACTTGGTTTTCAATCTGTTGCAGTTGTTTATGTAACTCTAGCTCTTGTGGTTCAAGCAGTAAGCTCGGGTTAAATAAGCTAGCCACATCAGCGGGGGCTTTTTTCAATAAGTTTTGAATGCGCTTATTCGCGGCCGCAAGGCTGGTGGCTTCATCCAGCGCAGCAAACTCTTTAACTGCAAACATACGGTTCATAAAGTCGACCGGTTCCGGGCAGTTGACGCTGGCTACTGCGGCAAATTGCTCAGCCGTGTATTGTTGAGCTAGGCAGTAACCTTTTAAGCGCTCAAGCATGAAGTTAAACACCAATTCAGCGGTGCTATCTGCATCGAAGCTATGGTCAAACTGTGCGCAAGATAGACTAATCAGCTGTTTAAGATCAAGCGGTAGTTTGTTTTCAATAATGATTCGTAGGATACCTAAGGCGGCTCTACGCAGTGCAAACGGGTCTTTATCGCCGGTGGGTAATAAACCTACGCTAAAGATACCCACTAAGGTATCTAGTTTATCGGCTAAAGCAAGAACTTGGCCGGTTTGGCTGGCCGGTAATAGACCCCCTGATTGTTTAGGCAGGTACTGTTCTTCTAGGGCTTGAGCCACTTCGCTGGCTTCGCCATTTTCTGTCGCATAATAACGGCCAATCACACCTTGTAAGCTAGCGAATTCGCCGACCATATCGGTCACGAGATCGGTTTTGCTGAGTAAGGCTGCACGAGCGGCTAGTTTGTCATCAAAACCAAGTTGTTGTGCTAAGGCACTCGATAGTTTTTCAACGCGGCGGGCTTTTTCACCAACAGAGCCTAGCTTATGTTGGAATACAACGTTATCTAAGCTGCTGATACGATCGGCAAGGCTGGTTTTAAGGTCTTGTTGCCAGAAAAACTCGGCATCCGATAAACGAGGGCTAATAACACGCTCATTACCGCGGCTAACCGACTCAGGGTTTTTACTTTGGATATTACTGATGGTGATGAAATGCGGCAACAGAGCACCTTTATCATCCAATACGGGGAAGTATTTTTGGTTGATTTGCATGGTGGTGATCAGCACTTCTTTTGGTAACGCTAAGAAGTGAGCATCAAAATTACCGGTCACCGCAACGGGGTATTCAACCAGTGCGGTAATCTCATCGAGTAGGCTCGCATCAATATGAGCGGTGCCACCAACGGCCGCAGCGGCTTTAATCGCTTGCTCTTTGATCATCGCCTTGCGTTGATCAAAATCGGCAATCACATAGGCACTTTTTAGCTGTTCGCAATAAGCACTAGCGCTGTTGACGGTAAACTTTTCGGGTGCGTGGAAACGGTGGCCAAAAGATTGATTACCGCTCGTCACCCCGAGGAATGGTTGGTTGATAACGGTGTCGCCGAGTAATAACAGCACGTTTTGTACTGGACGTACAAAGGCTTCATTAGAACTGCCCCAACGCATACGTTTGGCAATCGGCAAACGGGCGAGTGATTTTTCAATAATGGCCGGAAGTAGGGCGGCTGTTTGTTGGCCTTTTTCCAGTTTATTGTAAGAGAGCCATTCACCCTTATCTGTTTTTAGTGTGCCGAGTTGGTCAAACTCAGCGCCGCAACCACGGGCAAAACCTAGAGCGGCTTTACTTGGGTTACCTTCTTTATCGTATGCAGCAGCAACGGCAGGACCACGTTTTTCAACGAGAATATCCTGTTGTGCGGTTTCTAGGCCTTCAATATGAAAAGCTAAACGGCGCGGGGTGGCAAAACTATGGCTGCTAGCGTAACTCAGCTTGGCTTCGTCTAAACCAGCGAGTACCCCGTTTAATAGGTGGTCGCGCAGCGTGGTTAAAGTCATCGGTGGCAGTTCTTCACAGCCTAGTTCAAATAATAAGTCGGCAGTGTTGCTCATGATGAGGCCTCGGTGTTTTTTAACATGGGGAAACCAAGCGCCTCGCGCGAGTTGTAATAGGTTTCTGCGACCATTTTAGAGAGTGTTCTTACCCGTAGAATAAAACGTTGTCTTTCGGTGACCGAAATTGCGTGCCGAGCGTCTAATAAATTAAACGTGTGTGAGGCTTTTAATACTTGTTCGTAAGCCGGTAGCGCGAGGTTTTTTTCTATGAGTAAGTTACAGGCGGCTTCACATTGGTTGAATTGTTCAAATAATGTGTCGGTATCAGCGTGTTCAAAGTTATAAGTCGACATTTCGACTTCATTTTGGTGAAACACATCACCATAGGTGACGGTACCCTTATCATTCTTTGTCCATACAAGGTCGTAAACGCTTTCCACACCTTGAATGTACATTGCGATACGCTCGAGTCCGTAAGTAATTTCGCCACTGACCGGACGGCAATCTAGCCCGCCGACTTGTTGGAAATAAGTGAACTGGGTCACTTCCATACCATTTAACCAAACTTCCCAGCCTAAGCCCCAAGCACCCAGTGTGGGAGACTCCCAGTTATCCTCTACGAAGCGGATATCGTGTTCCAGCATATCTAGGCCTAGGTGTCTTAATGAATCTAGGTAGAGTTGCTGAATATCGATGGGTGACGGTTTAATCAACACTTGGAATTGGTAGTAGTGTTGTAAGCGGTTTGGGTTTTCACCATAACGGCCATCAGTCGGGCGGCGTGATGGTTGGACATAAGCGGTGGCCCATGGTTCAGGACCGATGGCCCGCAAGAAGGTGGCGGGATGGAAGGTGCCGGCACCCACTTCAAGGTCTAAAGGCTGGAGAATAACGCAGCCTTGGTTTGCCCAGTATTCTTGCAAAGCAAGGATAAGGCCTTGGAATGTCATCAGGTCTTGCTTGGATTTGTCCACGTGAAAATTATTAGTTATTAAAATGAACGAGGAGTATATCTAATCAGGCTAAATTTATCATCCATACCGCGACAATAAAGGCTTGTCAGCGGCAGGATCTGTGTTGTTTAGGTTCAACGAGTCGCTGGCTGGTCGCTATTGAATTGAAAATCGGCTGGGTATTAGCTCAGCAAGCGAGTTCATTTATTAGCGGCAAGGGCTTTTATTAATGAAGCTAAAACACAATATAAATCAATAGCGTATAATGAAGTCTTTATAGAAAACAATTTAGCGAGAATATTAGATAGATGGCTACACAGAAAAAAGCAGTCGCATTAATTTCAGGCGGCTTAGATTCGTTATTGGCGGCAAAGGTTATGCTGGAGCAAGGCGTACACGTAGAAGGCATTAATTTTTATACCGGCTTTTGTGTTGAAGGCCATACCCATGCCATTCGTAAGAAGGACAAGGCCAAACCGAAAAGAAATAACGCCTTATGGAGCGCCGAGATGCTCGGTATCAAGCTGCATATTATTGATATTATTGAAGAATATAAGCAGGTTTTGCTCAACCCTAAACACGGTTATGGGGCGAATATGAACCCCTGCCTCGATTGTAAAATCTTCATGGTGGGCAAGGCGAAAGAATGGGCGCTAGAAAACGGTTTCGACTTCATTATTACCGGTGAGGTGATCGGTCAGCGGCCGATGTCGCAACGTAAAGACACCATGCCGGTTATTTCGGCTGAATCGGGTGCGGATGATTTATTGTTACGGCCTTTATGTGCGAAGAACCTACCGGAAACTTTACCTGAACGTGAGGGCTGGGTGAACCGTGATGAACTTCATGACTTTAGTGGGCGTACGCGTAAACCACAAATGGCTCTTGCCGAGAAGTTTGGTTTTGTTGATTATGCACAACCCGCTGGCGGCTGTTGTTTCTTAACAGATAAGGCTTATTCGGTTAAGTTAACCGATTTATGGGCCTCACGCGGTAAACGAGACTATGAAATAGACGATATTATGTTATTGAAAGTGGGCAGGCACATCCGTCCGAAACCTAACTTTAAACTTATTGTGGCACGGGAAGAGGGCGAAAATAATTTCTTACAAGGTTATAAAAAACAATTTATCACCTTGAGAACGATGAGTCATAAAGGCCCGTTAACCTTACTTGATGGCAGTGTTAATGACGGTGACTTTGAACTGGCAGCGCGCATCGTGGCGAGATTTAGCCAGGGCCGAGACGCCGAGTTGGTTGACGTTGAAGTTACCGAGAACGGTGTGAGTAAGAATATCAGCGTAAAACCCTTTGCTGCCGATGAAATACAAGAAGCGTGGCGGGTATGATCGAGCTCGACGCACGCCGTTTGATGTGCCCTATGCCGGTGATTAAAACGCAAAATATGATTAAAACGATGGCGATTGGTGAGACGCTTCGGGTCAGTTGTACCGACCCTGGGGTGATGCAAGATATCCCCGCTTGGTGTCGTATTAACGGTCATTTATTGCTGAATACCGAAGAAATAGAAGGTGAGTTTATTTTAACCATCGAAGTGGCGGCTGAATAAACCTCTAATGTCCGAGTCACTCACCGAAAGCGACGCAAAAAAGAAAATCACCCTGTTAGGGGCGGTGGTTAATTTAGTCTTATCGGTGTTGAAAATTGGCATCGGTTGGTTAGGGCAGTCGCATGCGTTGATTGCCGATGGTTTTCATTCCTTGTCAGATTTGCTGAGTGATGGTTTGGTGTATTACGCGGCCCATCATGGCAGCCAATCCGCGGATGAGGAGCACCCCTATGGCCACGCACGTTTTGAAACCTTAGCGACGGTTGTCTTAGGCGCGTTATTGATTGCGGTTGCTGGCGGCATCGTTTGGGATTCGGTATCGCGTTTATTCGATGATCGGGTGGTTAGCTATGGTTGGTTAGTGATTGGCGCGGCCGGCGTGTCTGTATTAGCGAAAGAAGTGATGTTTCAGCTGACCATAGTGGTGGCGAAAAAAACCAAGTCGGAACTATTAAGAGCGAACGCCTGGCACCACCGAAGTGATGCGATTTCATCGCTGATTGTGTTATTAGGTGTCGGTTTACAACTCGCGGGTTTTCAATATTTCGATTCCATTGCCGCCTTGCTGGTTGGCCTAATGGTGGCGAAGATTGGTTTTGATCTGGTGCTCGATGCGAGTAAAGAGCTGGTTGATACCGCGCTTGATGCGGAGGTCGTGGAGCGTATTAAAGGGCTGATTTTACAGGCTGAAGGGGTGAGGGCCTTACACTTCTTACGCACCCGAAAAATGGGCGAAATGGCCTTAATTGATGTGCATATTATTGTTAACCCGATGATCTCCGTGTCTGAGGGGCACCGCATAGGCGAGACGGTACGGTTGTCGATTTTGGATGAGGTTGAAAATATTGCCGAAGTGATGGTACACACCGACCCTGAAGACGATGAGGAGTTCTCCCCGAGCGTGGCGTTGCCGTTACGGGCTGAGCTGCTATTGAGCTTTGATGAAGCTTGGCAAGACCTTAGTCATAAAGATGCTGTAAAACAGGTTAATTTACACTACCTTGGTGGTAAGATTGCGGTTGAGATTATTTTGCCCATTGGTTTGTTTAGTAATATTCAGCAAGCAACGAGCTTAGCGGATGGTTTTAGCGAAAAGACATTGGCGGTGAAGAGTGTGACGAAGGTTGTTGTGCTTTTTAGTTAGTTGCACAACTGTGGTAAATAATGAATTGTAATTGCACCAAATCGGTGCTTTTTGTTGTATTTGGCTCGTACAAAGCCAGTGGTAACAAGGCTTGATGCTTTGGTATACTATGTGCTTTAGCAGCCAAGTAATATTTTAAATACTTTAAATTGTAGGAGTAATCATGTCAGTACAAGATGTATTAGATCTAATTAAAGAAAAAGAGGTCGCCTTTATTGACTTCCGTTTCGTCGATACCATTGGTAAAGAGCAGCACGTAACAGTTCCATCACACACACTGGATGCGGATGTATTTGTCGACGGTAAAATGTTTGACGGATCATCAATTGCTGGTTGGAAAGGAATTAACGAGTCCGACATGATCCTAATGCCAGACCCAACAACAGCGGTGTTAGACCCATTTTTTGACGATATCACATTAATCATTCGTTGTGACGTGGTTGAGCCTAGTGATATGTCTGGTTATGAAAGAGACCCTCGTTCAATCGCTAAAAGAGCTGAAGAGTATCTACAGTCTACTGGCATCGGTGATACGGCTTACTTCGGTCCTGAAAATGAATTCTTCGTATTTGATGACATTCGTTGGGGCACTGATATGTCGGGTACATTCTATGAGATTGATTCTCAAGAAGCGGGTTGGAACTCAGAAAAAAGCTACGAAAGCGGTAACATGGGTCACCGTCCAGGCGTAAAAGGCGGTTACTTCCCAGTACCTCCAGTTGATTCACTTCACGATATGCGTGCAGCAATGTGCTTAACGCTTGAAGATATGGGTCAAGAAACTGAAGTGCATCACCACGAAGTTGCGACAGCTGGCCAATGTGAAATTGGTACAGTGTTTAACACTCTAGTGAAAAAAGCTGATGAAGTATTAGAGCTTAAGTATGTTGTACAAAACGTAGCACACGCCTACGGTAAAACAGCGACCTTTATGCCTAAGCCAATCGTGGGTGATAACGGTAACGGTATGCACGTTCACCAATCTATTTTTAAAGATGGCAAAGCTTTATTTGCGGGTGATTTATACGGTGGTTTGTCTGAAACTGCGTTGTTCTACATCGGCGGTATCATCAAACACGCACAAGCGATTAACGCGTTTGCGAATGCATCAACAAACAGCTACAAGCGTTTAGTACCTGGTTTTGAAGCACCTGTTATGTTGGCTTACTCTGCACGTAACCGTTCTGCATCTATCCGTATTCCTTTCGTTTCAAATCCTAAAGGACGTCGTATCGAAGTACGTTTTGGTGATTCAACAGCGAATCCATACTTATGTTTCTCAGCTATGTTAATGGCTGGCCTTGACGGTATTAAAAACAAAATCCATCCAGGCGAAGCAATGGATAAAGATTTGTATGACCTACCAGCGGAAGAAGAAGCGTTGATTCCACAAGTAGCGACTTCATTCGATCAAGCTTTAGACGCTTTGAACAAAGATCGTGCTTTCTTAACTGAAGGCGGCGTGTTCACAGATGACATGATTGATGCTTATATCGAACTTAAAATGGAAGAAGTGACTCGTTTACGTATGAGCACTCACCCTGTTGAGTTTGATATGTACTACAGCCTGTAGTTTTTATCGGTTGACAAAAAAACCCCGCTTTTGCGGGGTTTTTTTTGCACTAAAATTATTAAATATGCTCTTATAGTTAAAAGGAGAGTCGATAAAAGGAGCGGTGTATGAGATTGATAGTTTTATTGTTTGTTATGTTAACGATGGGCATCTGCCATGCTGAGGTTTATAAGTATATAAATAAACAAGGCAAAACGGCTTATTCAGATATTCCTGTCGCTGGCGCCAAGAAGGTGGTGGTACCACCTGTTATGACCTATAAAGCACCGGCTGTTCAGAGTATAAGTCCAATATATACACCTTCGGTAGAGGCTGTTAGTTATCAGCGCTTAGAAATAATCAACCCAATAGATCAAGCAACCATCAGAAATAATCTGGGCAAGCTCAGTGTCAACTACCGGATTGAACCCAACCTGCAGAAAGGGGATCGGCTGCTACTCTTATTGGACGGGGTTCGCCAAGAAAGCATGAATATCGAAGGCTTAGTACGGGGGCAACATAGCTTGAGCTTAGAGGTTGTAAATGCTAATAATGAATTGAGAATGAGTAGTGCAACGACGGTCATTTATCTACAACACGCTACGCGGCTGAATTAAAATTAAATAACAAGAAAAGTGGTACTGAAATCACGAACGCACTACAGTGGTGCGTTCTTGGTGCGGGTAAAGGGATTAACTATTTAGCTTGTTCCTACACTTAGCTGGCAAAGCTGCTGGCTCAAAAATTGCTATCTATCTGAAATGAAAAAACAAAGCTACATGTCAAACTCAGTTATAGAACAGCTCTCTATCGGTGTATTAGTTTTTAATAATAAAAATTGTTTGGTTTATATCAATAATGCGGCCGAAGAGTTATTAGATATTAGTGAGCGTAAGGCGATCGGGGCGGCTGCAGATAAACTAATTTTCACCCCAAGTTTTGATATTCTTAATGGTTTTACACTGTGCCGGGCGCGTGGCGCAAAACTCACGGAGCATTTGCTTTCATTTAACAGCCCTGTTGGGGTGAAGAGAACTATCAGTCTGTCGATGACGCCGGTACTGGCTGATAATGAGACGGATAATACGGTACTGGTTGAGTTAGTTGATTTTAATCACTATTCGCAGGTAGACCATGACCGAGAGATACAATCACAGAACGAACTGGCAACCGATATGTTGCGCGGCCTCGCGCATGAAATTAAAAACCCATTGGGCGGCATACGTGGTGCAGCGCAACTGTTGTCTAAAGAACTAAAGGGTGAATACTCCGACTATATACACGTGATTATTGAAGAGGCCGATCGTTTAAGGAATTTAGTCGATAGGATGTTAGGTTCTTCGGTATTGCCGAACCATCAAGAAACGAATATTCACGTCATTTTAGAGCGAGTGCGCCAGTTAGTTGAGGCGGAAGTGGATGAGCAGATAGCAATACAAGTGGATTATGACCCGAGCATTCCTGAGTTTATGGCGGATAAAGATCAGCTGATTCAAGCCATATTGAATATCGTACGCAATGCTGCTCAGGCGTTAACCGATGGGGGTGTTATTACCTTGCGTACACGCGTACATAGAAACATTACGATTGCGGGTAAAACATCTAAATTAGCGGTAAAAGTGGACGTGATTGATGATGGAATTGGGATACCGGCCAATATGCAAACTAAAATATTTTATCCATTGGTGACCGATAAGGTCGAGGGCACCGGGCTTGGTTTATCCATTGCACAAACCAATGTACATAGGCATAAGGGGATTATTGAAGTGAGTAGCCAGCCTGGGGAAACTATATTTTCCACCATATTACCGATAGAGAGAGAGCATGGATAAGAATATTTCAGTATGGGTGGTTGATGATGATCGTTCAATCCGTTGGGTGTTGGAAACGGCGCTGACTAGGGTGGGTTGTCGAGTTAATTGTTTTCCATCGGCAGAGGGGGTGTTAGAGCGCCTAGATAAAGGGGCCCCGGACGTTTTATTAACCGATATCCGGATGCCGGGTAAGGGTGGGATTGAGTTATTAGCGGATATTCAGCAGAAAAACTCGGGTTTGCCGGTGATTGTGATGACCGCGCATTCGGATATGGAAAGTGCGGTATCGGCTTATGATGGCGGTGCGTTCGAGTACTTACCGAAGCCGTTCGATATTGATGAAGTCGTACACCAAGTGGAACGAGCGTATCTGCATAATAAAGAGCAAAGCAGTATTCAAGCCGAGGTGGAAGAAAGTAGCGGTAGTTCAGGAATGATCGGTAGTGCGGCGTCGATGCAGACGGTGTTTAGGGCGATAGGTCGTTTATCTCGCTCAAATATCACGGTGATGATCAACGGTGAATCTGGAACCGGTAAGGAGTTGGTAGCAAAGGCTTTACACCAGTTCAGCCTGCGCAAGGATAAACCCTTTATTGCGCTGAATATGGCGGCTATTCCGAAAGATTTATTAGAGTCTGAATTGTTTGGCCACGAGAAGGGCGCATTCACCGGAGCTACGAGTCGGCGTAAGGGGCATTTTGAGCAGGCGGATGGCGGTACGCTGTTTTTAGATGAAATTGGTGATATGCCGGCAGAAATGCAAACACGTTTATTACGGGTATTATCTGATGGTGAATTTTTTGCCGTCGGTGGGCACCAGCCGATTAAGGTTGATGTCAGAATTATCGCGGCAACCCATCAAGGGCTGGAGAAGCTGGTTGAAGAAAAGCGTTTTAGAGAAGATTTATTTCACCGCTTAAATGTGGTGAGAATTAAAATCCCTCCGGTACGGGAGCGGCGAGAGGATATTCCCTTATTGATGACTCATTTTATGTCAAAAGCGGCAAAAGATATTGCTGCCGATGTGAAAGTGATTGATGCTGAAACGATGAGTTACTTATCGGCACTGCCATGGTCGGGGAATGTGAGGCAGATAGAGAATACCTGTCATTGGTTAACTGTGATGTGCCCGAGTAATACCGTGCAATTGGCCGACTTACCGGAAGAGTTAACGGCGTTGAAAGTGAGTGCCGTTGAAGTGCTTGAAGGTAGCTGGTTGGACGCTGCTGAAATTGATATTGCAAAAAGATTGCTTAACGGCGAAGTGGATATAGCGAAGCGTGTGGTGGCATCTGTTGAGCAAGTCTTAATTACCCAGGCGCTAGATATAACCAAAGGCCGCCGTCAGGAGGCGGCCAAATTACTCGGCCTAGGGCGCAACACCCTGAGCCGTAAAATTAAAGACTTTAGTGCGGAGTAGCCAGCGCGTTAATACTCTAGGCTGCCGACTAATTCTGATAGATGATTAAAGTTATTGTCATCTAAATAATCGGCAATGCCTTGGTTAATTTTTTGGCTCAATAAGGGGTCGTAAAACAAGCCTGTGCCAATACCGATGGCGCTGGCGCCAGCAATAATAAACTCAATCGCGTCATTCGCGTTGGTGATACCGCCTTGGCCGATAATGGGAATATTATGCGCTTTGCAGACTTGATATACCTGGTGGGTCTTTAATAGCGCGATAGGCTTGATCGCGGGGCCAGAAAGGCCGCCTTGTACATTGCCGATCACCGGCGTTCGGCTACGGGTATCAATCGCCATGCCCATCAGGGTATTAATGACCGAAAAGGCATCGCTGCCGGCGTCGATACAGCGCTGGGCACTTTCTGCGATATTAGTTTGGTTGGGGGATAGCTTGGTGATGATAGGTTTTTTGGTGACCGAACGGCAGGCGGCCACAACACGAGCTGACATCTCAGGGTCATTACCAAAGGTGACTCCGCCTTCTTTTACATTTGGGCAGGAGATGTTGATTTCTATCGCATCAACCGGTGATTGATCGAAGATGCGAGTGACCTCGGTATATTCTTCTATTGTAGAACCTGAAACATTAGCGATAAACCGAGTTTCGGCAAAATCGAGCGCGGGTAATATATTGTTAACCACGTGCTCTGCGCCTGGATTTTGTAGGCCAATAGCATTCAACATGCCGGAGGGGGTTTCATAGACCCGGTGTGTTGGGTTACCTGGACGAGCGTTGAGGGTAGTGCCCTTTAAACAAACAGCGCCGACATCACGGTGTGAAAAACCCTCTACTCGGGTATATTCTTGGCCAAAACCTACGCAGCCAGACAACAGGACGACTGGCGTTTGGAAACGCATTCCGCAGAAAAAAGAAGCTAGTTTAGGATGTAACATTTGATCGCTGATAGTGAGATAATGAACGAATTATAACAGTTAAGCTAAATTCATTATCATCATGATTCATGTTGTTTTATTTGAGCCAGAAATTCCACCGAATACCGGCAATGTCATGCGCCTTTGTGCCAATACGGGTGCGCGTTTGAGTTTGATTCACCCCTTGGGTTTTAAGCTCGACGATAAAAAGCTTCGCCGCGCGGGTATGGATTACCGTGAGTGGGCGGACGTTCGAGAGTACCAAAGTTTTGCTGAGTTTGTGGCGAGCGAAAAACCGAGCAATATTTATGCTTTTTCTCGGTTTGCGAAAAATAATTATGCCGAAGTTAGTTATGAAGATGGCGATGCGTTGGTTTTTGGCCCAGAGACGCGCGGTTTACCGGCAGAGTTAATGGACACCATTGCCGAAGAAAATCGGGTATTAATTCCGATGCAAGAGGGTAGTCGTAGTTTAAACCTATCCAATTCAGCTGCAGTAGCGGTTTATGAAGCGTGGCGACAACAGGGTTTTAGTTGGTAGGGCTTTGCGGCGAGTCCTAGACGCGCTGCGCAATACTCAATAAATAGCGCACGGCGACTTCAGGGTTGAGCTGCTGGTATAAGATTCGGTAGACTTGGTTGCAGATTGGCATCTCGATTGACCACTTCTGGCAGATGGTGTGTACCTCACGTGCGGCGTGAATGCCTTCAACTTCTTGGCCGATATCTGCTTTGGCTTCAGCCATGCTTTTACCTTGACCGAGCATTAAGCCGAGTCGGCGATTACGTGATTTATTATCGGTGCAGGTCAATACCAAGTCACCAACACCGGCTAAACCAAGAAACGATCTTTCCGAACAATCATAGGCCTTACCCAGTTGTACCATTTCGGCGAGTCCAAGGGTTATCAAGGCGGCACGTGCATTGGCGCCATAACCGAGTCCATCGGAGATACCGGCGGCAATGGCTAAGATATTTTTCATCGAACCGCCAATTTCAGCGCTGGCAATATTATCGCTAGCAAAGCTGAGGAAATTTGAGGTTCTAAGAGTGTTTGCGACGCGTTTGGCTAGCTTGATATCGGGGGAGGCCACCACCACCGCTGTGGGTAAATCGTCGGCTACCTCAAGTGCAAAACTAGGCCCCGATATTAACGCCATCGGGGTTTCTTTACCGAGGGCCTCGCTCACGACCTCGTGTGCTAATAAGCCGGTATCGGTCTCAAAGCCTTTGGTAATCCAAGTGATAATCGCGTCATCAGTTAAATGTGCTTTGGCTTTTAACAGCGTTGCGCGGAATGCGTGGCTGGGCACCGCAAACATTAAAAAATCGTGTGTTTGAATGGTGTCTGCTAATTTATCTGCAAGGCTGAGGGTCGCTGGGAAAGCATTATCCGGTAGAAACTCAGCATTGCAGCGATCAGCCGTTAACCTTGCGATATGTGCTGGATCATGCCCCCATAGGGTCACATGATGACCGGCCCTGGCCATCATGATTGCCATGGCGGTGCCCCAAGAGCCGGCGCCGAAAACAGCTATTTTTTCTGGCGTCATCTTCGACGTTTAGTTAGCTTTGGCGGCGTTTTCTTGATTTTCTTGTTGCAGGTGTTGGGCGTATAGCGCATCAAAATTAACGGGGTTCAGCAACATCGGAGGAAAACCACCTTTGGTGACAACATCGGAAACGACTTCACGCAAGTATGGGAATAGTACGCTTGGGCAGAAGCTGCCTAATAGCGGGCCCATTTCTTGATCAGGAAAACCCTTCACGCCAAACATACCGACCTGGGTTGCTTCAACCAAATAGGCGGTTTTGTCGTTGTTTTTTACCGTAATAGTGACCGTAATAGCGACTTCGAAAAGATCTTGCGGGGCCTTATTGGCGCTGCTGCTAAGATTGATATCAACCGTTGGTTCCCATTTTTCGGTAAAGGCAATAGGTGAATTTGGCGATTCAAAGGAGAGGTCTTTGATGAATAGTTTTTGAATTGCGAATTGTTTTTCTGCGGCTGCTGGAGCCGTCGTTGGTTCTGTTGAAGCCATGGTATTTCCCTGTATTAAGTTATTTTTTTTCTAGTGGTAGATTGGCTTCTTGCCAAGCTTGAATGCCACCGTCTAAGGTAAAGATATTGTCGAAACCCTGTTTGCTTAAGTGCTGACCGGCTTCGTTCGAGCGTGAACCGGTTTGGCAATAAAATAGGAGGGATTGTCCATCATATTTTTTCAGCTTGTCGGGGTGCTCGGTGATCTCTGGTAGCGGTATTAAAATAGCACCGGATAGGTGGCCTTTGTCAAATTCATTTTTGTTTCGAGTATCTATTACAACGGTATCGTCACGATTGATTAGAGCAACCGTGAGTGAAGGTGATAACAGCTTAAATTTGCGAGTGATATCACTGAAAACGGTTTGTAATAACAAAATAATCACGATAACAAGAGCGACAAAAAGCAGGCTATGGTTGCTTATAAATTCAATGTAAATGTCCATCTGGTGTGTAGCCTTATAGGGTAAGTAAATTAATCAATATTCGATATTGGGAAGGGCGAGCGGTATTTTTACCACGAAGGGGCTTGTTAAAACAAATTCTTCAAGCCTTCGCATAGTTTAAACATTAAAGGGGTATTTGTCGTAAAATAACGGTTTTTACGCCTGCTTATTATAACAAGCAAACCACGGAGATAGCGTTTTGAAACAGCATTTAGCAAAAAGACCGATTGTTTTGATGATTTTAGATGGCTTTGGCCACTCGGAAGCGGGAGATTTTAATGCGATTAATGCGGCGAATACACCGGTTTGGGATGAGCTATGGGCGACGCGCCCACGTGCGTTATTGGATTGCTCAGGTTCGGCAGTGGGCTTGCCGGATCGGCAAATGGGTAACTCCGAGGTGGGACATTTGCACTTGGGGGCAGGGCGCTTATTAGCACAAACCTTTACCCAATTGAATGATGAGGTAGCATCGGCTGAGTTTAAAAAGAATACGGTGTTGTGTGGGATGTTGGACGGGGTGGTTAACGACGATAAAGCCTTGCACGTGATTGGTTTAGTGTCGCCGGGTGGTGTTCATAGTCATGAAAATCATATTCAAGCAATGTTGGAAATGGCGGCGGAAAAAGGGGTGAAAAAACTCTATTTGCACGCGATTTTAGATGGCCGTGATACCCCGCCACAAAGTGCGCAAGCATCCTTAGAAAAAATGGATGCGTTATTTGCTCGTTTAGGGGTCGGTAAAACAGTTTCATTAGTCGGTCGTTTTTATGCAATGGACCGAGATAATCGCTGGGATCGAGTGCAGCCAGCATATGAGTTAATTAACCAAGGTAAAGCCGATTACACCGCTGATACGGCGGTGGCGGGTTTGCTTGCGTCATATGCTCGTGATCAGGCGGATGAATTTGTTCTAACGACGAGCATTCGTGCTGAGGCTGAACCAGCCATTGTTATGCAAGATGGCGACAGCGTGGTGTTCATGAATTTCAGATCTGATCGTACACGTGAGTTGACTCGAGCCTTTACCGAGCAGGGTTTTAATGAATTTAGCCGTGAATGTGTGCCGGCCTTGAAGCAGTTTGTTTGTCTGACCCAGTATCACGAAGACTTTGGCTTGCCAGTGGCTTACCCTCCGACAGAAATTAAAAATGGTTTTGGTGAAATATTAGCGCAGCAAGGTCTTAAGCAACTACGTATCGCGGAAACGGAAAAATATGCACACGTGACCTTCTTTTTTAATGGCGGGGTTGATGAGGCCAACGACGGTGAAGACCGAATCCTTATTCCATCACCGGATGTTAAAACGTATGATTTACAACCAGAAATGAGTGCCCCTGAATTAACCGATAAATTAGTCGAAGCGATAGAATCGGGGAAATATGACGCGATTGTGACTAATTATGCGAATTGTGACATGGTCGGACATACGGGCAACTTTGCGGCTGCGGTGAAAGCGGTGGAAGCCATTGATCAGTGCATCGCGCGTATCGTTGAGGCGCTCGCCAAAGTGGATGGTGAGGTGTTCATTACCGCCGATCACGGTAATGCTGAGCAAATGACCGATCCGACTACTGGGCAAACGCATACCGCGCACACCACCAATCCAGTGCCTTTTGTGTATGTAGCTAACCGTGCAGCAAACCTTGCAGCGAGTGGTGATTTAGCCGATGTAGCGCCAACACTATTGGCCGCGATGGGTGTGCCGGCCTCGGCTGAAATGAGTGGTCATAGTTTATTGCAGTGGCAGGATTAAATCTGCGGTGGCGAATTCCCGCTATAGCCGTTTAGCCATTACAAGCCTGCTGGTAACACTGCTGTTGCTAGCAGCGGCCGATGTTTTTGCTGAAACAGACCCTAATAAGCAGCTGCGTTTATTGCGTGAACGAATGCAAAGGGTGGAGGCCCAACTGACGTTAAGCCAGCGTGCAAAAACGCAGGAGCAAAAAGCACTGCGACAGCTAGATAAAAAATTGGGCGTGGCAGCCAAGCAGCAATGGCGGCTAAGTCAGACCTTAGCTAAAAAAAACCAGCGGGTGAAGGCCTTAAAAAAACAGCAAACGACCTTACAGCAAGCGATTAGCGGGCAAAAAGACCTGTTGGCGGAACAGCTGCGTTCGGCCCATATGATGGGCAAGCAACAACGCATAAAAATGTTATTAAACCAGCAGCAAGCGGATCGTATGAGTCGGGTGATGCAGTATTATGCTTATTTTAATCAAGCTCGTGTCGACAATGTTCGACTGCTGGATAAGGATATTCAACAGTTGCAGGAGCTTGAGCTACAATTGCAGCATGAACAAACGGAATTAACGTCGCTGATTGTCGCGAAGCGCAAACAAAGCGACAGTTTGGCGGCGGATAAAAAAAAGCGTAAACGGTTATTATTCGGCTTAGCAAAAAAAATAAAATCATCGGCGCAGACCTTAGTTGAGCTGAAGGATAATGAAAAACGCTTAACCCGTTTGTTAGCGAGCATCCAACAGGCGATTAATGATATTCCTGTTTCGCGGCAACAAAACAAACCGTTTATCAGTCGGAAAGGTAAGCTTAACTGGCCTGTTAAGGGACGCTTATGGAAGCGCTTTGGTAGTGCAAGAAAGTCGGGCCGTTATGATGGGGTGGTTATTTCTGCAAGCGAAGGCAGTTCAATCAGGTCTATCTCTCATGGTAGGGTGGTATATGCGGATTGGTTACGGGGTTATGGTTTGTTGATTATTGTTGATCACGGCGCTGACTATTTGAGTCTATATGCCTTTAATGAAAGTCTGTATAAGGAAGTTGGCGACTGGGTAGAAACGGGTGAAAGCATTGCTACGGTAGGCCTGAGTGGTGGGCAGACTAAGGCTGGTTTATATTTTAGTATCAGGAAGAAGGGTAAACCGGTAAATCCTATTCATTGGTGCCGTACTGTAAGAAAGGGCCGCGTTGGCTAAGAATAATTATTTAATGGAGTTAATATGAGTTTTTTGCGTAAAACATTACCCTTACTAACGATAGGTGTCTTACTGGGTGCGAGCCTCAGTATTGGCGGGATGGTGTTGGCCGATAAAGAGGCGACTGGCGCAAGCTCGTTACCGTTAGAAGACCTGCGGGCGTTTTCTGAAGTATTTGGACAAATTAAAGCCTCTTATGTCGAAGAGGTGAGTGATCATGACTTATTAGAAAGCGCAATAAAAGGCATGCTAACCGGCTTAGACCCACACTCGACTTATCTGGATAAAAAAGCCTTTAAAGGTTTGCAAGAAGGTACTCGGGGTGAGTTCGGAGGTTTGGGCATTGAAGTTGGGATGGAAGATGGCTTCGTTAAGGTGATTACCCCTATTGATGATACCCCTGCATTTAAAGCCGGGGTTGAGGCGGGTGACTTAGTGATTCGCTTGGATGAAAAACCGGTCAAGGGAATGACGTTGGCCGACGCGGTGAAGATTATGCGCGGTAAGCCCGGCACCGATATCGTGTTGACGATTATCCGAGAGGGTGAGACTCGACCGCTTAAAATTTCTATTACCCGTGCTGTCATTAAAGTGGTGAGTGTCAAGAATCGTTTATTAGAACCGGGTTATGGTTATGTTCGTATTGCCAGCTTCCAAACGCGTACCGGAGCTAATTTAAAACAAGCTATTTCATCACTTAAAAAAGAAACCGAAGCGGGTGAGTTAAAAGGCTTAGTCTTAGACTTACGAAATAACCCAGGGGGCTTATTGAATGCAGCCGTTGCGGTGAGTGACACCTTCTTGAAAGAGGGCCTGATTGTTTATACGGAAGGTAGAATTGAACACTCTAAAATGAGTTTTAAGGCCAGCCCTAATGACTTATTAAAGGGTGCGCCAATTGTTGTGTTGGTGAATGGCGGTTCTGCTTCGGCGTCTGAAATTGTTGCGGGTGCTTTGCAGGACCATAAACGCGCGGTCATCATGGGGCAGCAGAGCTTTGGTAAGGGTTCGGTGCAAACTATTTTGCAAAACAATAAAGGTGGTGCGATTAAACTCACTACTGCTCGATATTTCACCCCAACGGGCCGTTCTATCCAGGCCGAAGGTATTACTCCCGATGTTATTTTGTCGAAAGTGAAACTTGAAAAACTGGATGATGGATTTTCCTCGATTAAAGAGAAGGATCTCAGTAAGCACTTGCTGAACACTGATGCCGAGGCGGAAGAAGCGAAAAAAGCAGAAGCCGTTATCGCATTGAGCAATGATTACCCGCTACATGAAGCGCTCAACTTGCTGAAAGGTATTAATATCTTAAGGTAAACACGGTGTCGAAAATACCAGCTGACAATATAAGGCGGCGGGGCCTGAGTGCTTTGCTATTGCTGCTGTTATTGCCATCGCTGGTGAAGGCTCAAGAGGTTCAGCAATACGCCGTTATCAGCATCATCATCGATGATATCGGTTATCACCAGCTTGACCGGCAGATGATTGAGTTGCCGGGGAAGCTGACCTTCGCGGTATTACCTAATGGGCCGCAAGCAACAAAATTGGCCCGTTACGCGCACCAGCAAGGTAAAGAGGTGATGTTGCATATGCCGATGCAGTCGACCTTAGGCTTGGTGGCGGAGGTGGGTGTATTGAATATTGATATGCAAGAAAGTCGAGTGGTGGAGGGTTTACAGCGGGCTTTTGCTAAGGTGCCATATGCCGTTGGCTTGAATAACCACCAAGGCAGTTTGTTAACTCGGCACCCGGGCCATATGGGGTGGGTGATGAAAGAGCTATTTAAACAAGGTTACTTTTTTGTCGATAGTCGAACATCCAAACAATCAGTCGCTGAACAGGTAGCGAACGAGCAAGGCGTGCCGGCTATCCGGCGAGATGTTTTTCTCGATCATGAGGTGGACCGGCTAAGTATTGAAAAAAGCTTTCATCGTTTGTTAGCGATCGCGTTAAAAAAAGGCCATGCGGTAGCGATTGGTCATCCTTACCCCGAAACCTTAGCGGTACTCCAAGCATTGCTTCCTACGATAAAAGACAAGGGCATTCGGCTTGAATTTATTTCCTACCAACTACAAAAAAGCGAAAGTGGCTGGGCTTGGAACCAGCACGTGCGGAAATAAACGCTCATTCATGTAGGCGTCATGCCTCTATTAAGAAGCCTGCTTCCGCTTATCTTAAGTCACTATATACCTTACCTTCAGGGTTAGCAGTGGCATTTCTAACACAAACAAATGTTTGATTCTTATAATCATAGTGTGATTCGTTTCACGGATCTAAGGTCTTGTTTTTGATTGTTTAGTCATTGCGTTAGATCACGGCTATATTAACTTCTCAACGCGAACAGAACTTGTGATCATGCGTTTGTACCGCTACCTGTATTTGATATTGTCGTAATAAACCCGAGGTAGCTTCAGCGGCTTTTCAGCCGCCTTAATGAATCTTATCCTATGGATAAAAAGGAGTGACGATGAATATTAAATATAAAAAATCCCTGTTTGCTATCGGCCTTTCGGCGTGCTTCGCTGTTAGTACCGCACAGGCGGCAAAACCGGCCTTTATAGCGGGGCAGGTTGTTGTAAAAGGCAATAGTTACGATTTTCCTGATAACGAGGTGCTAAAAGTATTGCCCTACTCTGGATTTGTCGTGCTTAAGGTGGCCCCCGGCAAAGAGATGGCGCAACTCAGAAAATTTCGCGACAAAGGTAAAAAAGCGAGTTTAAATTTAATTGTTAAGCAGTTTGCTACGCCGAATGATGTGGGCTATCCATACCAATGGAATATGTCTGCTGTTCAAGCCGAGCAAGCTTGGGATATAACTGCAGGTGCTGGTATTAAGGTCGCGGTGATCGATAGCGGTTTGGCGGTGGCAGGTAGTAGTGATGGTATCGCCTGTGCGGTGGATGCAAAAAATACTATCGACGGTTCAACGAATGCTTTTGATGGTAATGGCCACGGCACACACGTCAGCGGAACGATCGCCCAAAGTACCAATAATACAACGGGTGTTGCTGGTTTGGCTTATGCCGCTTGTGTGATGCCAATCAAAGCATTGAGTGACGCTGGTAGTGGTACGGATGCCGATGTAGCCGAGGCCATCGCTTATGCGGTGAATAAGGGTGCGCGGGTGATTAATATGAGCTTAGGTTACTCCGCACAATACCCCTTGAGCTACTTTGCGGGTTACCCCTCTTATTCTGCCCTTAATAACGTTCCCGATAATGTGGTGGTGGTGGTGGCCTCGGGTAATGAAGGTGCATTAAATGTATCCTACCCAGCCAGTCACCCGACTGCGATAGCGGTCGGGTCGGTGCAAGAGGGTAATACGATAGCTTATTATTCAAACAAAGGCTCGAATATAGACGTGGTGGCACCGGGCAGTTACATTCTTCAAGAAACCCGTTATGGCGGTACATGGAACTATTACCAGTTTAGTGGTACCTCCATGGCAGCACCACATGTATCCGCAGCAGCAGCGTTATTATTGTCGGCTGATAACAGTTTAACGAAGGCCGAGGTGTTGAATAAATTGAAATCTTCGGCATTAGACTTGGGCGCAGCCGGTGAGGATTCTGTGTATGGCGCGGGTTTGATTCAAGTGGCCGACTCTCTAGCGGGTGCTGGGACTCCTGTTAATCAAGCGCCGGTGGCATCGTTTAGTAGTACCTGTGATGCTAGCTTCTTCTGTTCCTTTAGCTCAAGCTCGGTGGACTCCGATGGTAGTATTGTTAATTTAAATTGGAGTTTTGGTGATGGCTCAGCCAATGTTGATACGGCTAGTTCAACCATCGATCATCAATTTTCCTCGGCTGGGGATTACACCGTTACCTTAATGGCCAGTGATGACGATGCGGCGAGTAGTTCAACATCCGAGCTAATAACCTTAGTCGCTGCGGTACCGGAGGAAATACCTAGCAGTGTGATGGCGACGGATAAGCAAGATGGTACAGCGACCATTGAATGGAGTTACTCCGATGGCAGTGCAGACTCGTTTAATATTGAGCGCCGTAAATTAAATAGGAAGGGTAACTGGAGCGGAGCATCGTTAATAGCAATCGTGCCGGTATCTACATTGAGCCATACCGATAGTAGCGGTAAGGGGACTTTTTCCTACCGAGTCAATGCCGTGAATGGTGTGGGGGCAACAGACTGGTCTACTTGGGCTGAAGTAACCGTGTCGGGGAATACTAAAGGTGGGGGCGGAGGCCCAGGTGGTGGTAAGGGTAAAAAGAAGTAAATCTCATTAAGGATATTTAAAAGGCGCCGTTACTGGCGCCTTTTAATGCGTGTTCGACTCGACCACTTTATTAGCAGCACGGACTAGACTAGGACTGTTGGCACTTGAAACCAATATAAAGTTGATGAGGAGTATAATTTGGCATGGATAGAGTCTAGCGTTATTTTAATTTTATCTATCATAGAGTTTATGAGCGCTAGATGAAATTAACAATAAAATTAGGTAACTTTCAGGCAGCAAGGCTGCATAGAATTCTATTCTATGTAGCTATGATTGCTGCGGTGTCGTTGTATGGAGCTTACTTTAGGGTTATACAAAAGAGTGAAACTCATTTCGGATAATACCCCGTGTATAGTGTATTTTACACTTCCTACTGTATTTTGGCTCTGCTTCGATCTTTCCAAAAGATATGAGCCATGCACCCCGCTAATAAGGCGGTTGAGTCGAAGAGCGGGGCTTAATAAAAAAGGCCAGCGGTGGCTACTGGCCTTTAATAGTTATTAGAGAATGGTTGTGTCGGCATTAGTCATATCTATCGCTAAGGTGTTTTGAATAATGGCGAGTACTTCAGAAAAACCAGCGCCTTGGTTAATAATCATCGCTGTATCCGTTGCACTGCCACCAAGCCCTAGTGTATTGGCGGCAACAAATGCGACTTCGCCGTCAGCATTACCAAGGACTAAATTCTCTAAACCTATCAGGTCACTTGTGTCGGTAAAATCAGTAATTAAATCGGCTGCTGCCAAGGTTGCGCCACCGTCTCCAGCTGAGTAAGCAAAGATATCAGCACCAGCATCACCGGTAAGTTCATCGCTACCAGCGCCACCAAAGATAAGGTCGTCCTCAGCGCCGCCTAATAGGATATCGTCACCCGATGTGCCTACAATGGCTTCAACCGTCAATTCATCACCGGCCGTGCCATTAATAAATACACTGAAGACCTGGCTGTCGGTGTCGCCATCGGCATCAACAATTTCGATGCCTATATTCTCGAATGCTAGATCATCTGGGACGGTTTCCGAATTATCACCAACTTCAATACCGTTCAAACGGAAGGAACCCTCAGCTTCAGCGCTAATGATCTCTACGGCATACAGGCCATCACCTAAGATATAGTCAGCGGTGCCGGCATTAGCTGACCAATCCTGCTCACTAACTGCAACAATTTGTCCTGAAGTAACATCAATCGTTATTTCGTCATAATTGCTAAGGTCAGCATTGAGGTAAACTTTTACTGTGATGGTCGCGATAGTTATGCCTTGTGTATAACCCTCGGTGGTGAACTTGAAATCACCGATAGCAAAGCCGGTGGTATCATCATCGTCATCGACGAAGGAAAATAGGATCGATTCGCCTAGTTCATTTGTTTGCCCGTGATCTCCTTTAACCGCCCAGCCGTTATTACTGGTATTAACTAAGTCATGGTCAGGAGAGGAGAATTCGTCAGGGACTTCATCGCCATCGCTGCCCGATACGAGGATATTAAAACTAGCACTGGTGTCTAGGTCGACCAATAACGAGCCCTCTGGCCCACCGGCGGTGGCAGAGGTCGCTGCGATCGGGATAAAGATGATTTCACCGTCTCGATGCATGACTTCTAGTGAGTCTGTGCCGTCGGCATTGAGTGTGAGAATCCCTACGACAGTGGAACCTTCTTTGAGGTTGAGCACTATTTTATCCGCCGTTGTACTATCGACTTCAACGTTACTGGGTAAGGCGCTTAAATTAATCGATCCGAAGCCATCAGCGCCGAAGAACCAATCGGCGAATTGTTCCGTGTAAACAGTGTCTGCATCAGGGTTTAGCGATGAAATGGTGACAGTATCATCAATATCTAAGCCATCATTAACAAGGGTGAACGAAGGCCCATCATCATTAATATCAATGGTTAATGAGCCGGGTACGCCGATGCCGCCATCACTGTCGACCACGGTGAAGTCAAACACCTCACTGACTTGGTCGCCAACACCGGTGACATCGGT
>MAAC01009396.1_pt1 | contig 31175 bp, 26 predicted proteins | sample 1115981 | NCBI WGS metagenome assembly MAAC01 (sample SAMN04961126, study PRJNA320927) | seawater metagenome | isolation source: sample BD02T64 sea water enriched with oil for 64 days | place: USA:Gulf of Mexico | collected 2013-07-27 | reverse complement strand
TTACTTTTTTAGGGCTGATAATACGAACATCATGACCAAATTGCTCAGCATACCTTCCCCAGTAATGACTGCTACCACAGCCTTCGATAGCAACAACGGATGGTTTTACAATAGCCAGTAGCCCCTTGAGTTTTTGACGGCTAACGGCTTTATTACTAACTAATTCACCATGTTTGCTAATTTGGCAAACCTTAATAATATTTTTAGCTAAATCAATTCCAAAGATAGTAGATTTCAACATAGTATGTTCTCCTGAATAGTTATCCTAACTCTAGACTAATTGCTAGAGTTGTGGAGTCCATACATCGCCATAGGTTTTATGGTAACAAAGTGCATTGTTGACGTTATCTTCAAGTGTTGTCCCATATATTTTCGGCTAACCTTGTCGGCATATTAATATTGTTAATTTTGGGTAAGGTTGAACTTAATGTTAGTTGGTAACGTGTTGATTTATTTGGCTTTTTTTATTGTCTGTTACTGTTTGGAAACTTAAGTATTCACTTTTGTTAAGTAGGTTTTCTATTAATGAGCATAGGTGCTTTTGATCGCTTTCAGATTCGGTAAATAAATCTTTTATAAAATTTTGCTGCGAAATGCTATTTTTCAATTGTTCTATACTTTCGTCATCAAAACATTTTGTTAATTCATCCGTTGTGATAATAAGATAAAAAGCATGATAATTATCAGGGGCCTGGACTAATACCTCTTGGTTTTAGTGAAAATTAAAGGTTGATTTATAAGTGTTTTTTGGCCATTTACATATATCCCATTATTATGCCTTGGAATTAGTATATAAAAACAACCATGTTGTAAAATTCTATGATATTGCACAGCAGTATTAATAAAGCGATACCTAATATTAGCTTTGGTAATTGTAAATCTCTTTGTTGACATAAAAACTTCCCGGAAGATAATTGAATTGCGTGCATATCAAACCCCTTCAATCCATTGAGATGCTCTTCAACACTTGGGAAATTTATCTTATCCATAGCTTAATTAGTTATGCCTTTTGATTGTTACTTTCTGCAAATGTAAGTTTGTAAATATAACGATATACGTTTTACGCATATATTACTATTTGTTGACTTAAATCAATTTTATTTCTTGTAAAATAAAAAAAGCATTATTTACATTCAAATACATGCCTATGCAGTTCGCTCAGATAATGTAATAAACTAGGGGTTAATTTAACCCCTTACACAATGAAGCCTAATAATTTTGGGTTTTATGTGGCATAAATAAGCTGTTTGTAGGCTTTAAAGTCTATTCATCACACTACCTGAGCCAGGTACATAGGCAAGTTTAAACATGAATTTTTAGCTGAAATATTACGGCAATTTAAACATGATTGAATAAAAACTCAATATACAAAAAACGAAATATGAATAAAATCCATAGCTTTAGTATGGTTTTAATACATCGTTTTAAGTATGGTTTTAATACACTGATTTGATCTTAAATATCAGCAATAAATTATTTAATCATCGCTGTTAACCGTACTTGTAATTAGTTAAGGCTTAATTTAGATGTGGTTTATTTGCAACTTAATCAAGGGGGAAATCCGCGGCTGCTTGCGACCAAGGTTTTTAAAAAATTAAGGGAAGTATTAAATAGGGAAGTATTAAATAAAAAATATTCAATTTAAAACAAGGCGCTATGTGTATGAACCATTTGCAATTCACTCCTGTTACACCACCTGAATTAGTACTTTCTAATTATGAAGTATGCCGCTCAAGTGATATTGAAGAAGTACGATCAAGTGGAGCTAACATATTATGTAAAAACGAATTAAAGTTAAGTGGTTATAACAAGGGGTTAAATGCAAGTATTTATTATCGAAAAGTTGGCGGTATCGGTGTTGGACGAATAAGTTATGGTGCTGAAATAACGATTAGCCCTGTTGCTTTTGAAGATTTTTTACTTATCCAAATGCCTATTCGTGGGTTTGAAAGAATAACGTTAGGAAATGATAAAGTAGTATCCACACCAAAAGTGTTTGGCATTATTAATCCCGGTGTCAAGTCAGTGATCAATCATGAGGCTGATACGGAAAAATTAATTATTCGTGTCGATAAGAGTTTAATTGAAAAAAATTGCCAACAGATTTTAAACCTTACTTTAAATAAAGATATTGAGTTTGACTCAACGATGTTGTTAGAGACAAAAGCTGGCACTCAATGGATTAGCATGGTTGGTTGGATCTTTGACTTTATTTCACGTGAAGAAAATTTATCTCCCTTGATGGTTTCTCAGTTTGAGAACATGCTAGTAAATATGTTATTAACTAATCAGCGTAATAATTATTCAGCTGAAATCCATAATGATTCTGTTTCTATAGCCCCTTATTTTGTTAAACGGGTGGAACATTATATCCAAGATAACGCTCACAAACCTATTGCAATAAATGATATGGCTGAATATGCAGGTGTAAGTAGCAGAGCCATTTTTACAGGCTTTCGTAAATATAGAAATACTACTCCAATGCGTCATTTGAAAGAAGTGCGACTTCAATATGTACATGAAGATTTAAAGCGTGGTTGCGTAGGGACTGATAAAGTGATAACAATAGCTTTTAATTGGGGATTTAGTCATTTAGGGCATTTTTCTACTGACTATAAACGACGTTTCGGTGAGACTCCTTACGAAACGTTACTACGTTAATTGCTACCTAAACACCAACGCTTAATGCGACATCTAATTTTACTATGTTGCTCGCGTTAAATTTATGCCACCGTACTTTTCCCTAAGATCTTCACGTGGAAAGTTTCCCCTTACACCGCTCAAGCTTTTATAGGCTTCGCTAAAGTAGCTCTTCAATGGATAACCTGATTTATTGACAGTTCAAGGCAGAGTAAAACTTTTTATTTCTCTAAATTCGAGTTGGTTTTATCGGTTCTTTAATGCCTTCAAGGAGCCACTGTATTCATTTGTTCAGCAAACCTCTGACTATGTCTAGGACATAGTCAACCGCACACGAACGGCCAGCATATGCACCGAAAACACCTTACTTTTTACATGCATTTGAGTAGGGCTGCCATAGGCCTTAATAAACCCTAACACTTGTTTTACCACGTCCCAATTGAAAGCTCACCGTTATATGGTTTGTCCATAAAATGAAGATGAAAGATGCACTTTCAGGATAAGAATGTAATTTATTGGAGCGTTATAAAATAAAAATATTTTATAGTAAGAACAGATTAAAAACTAAGGTGATAATTAGAATTCCCCCGTTTTAATAATAATTAATTGTCAGAATGAATGGAGTAATCAAACTTATGAATATACATGTTTCGGGTCCCAATGCCACACCAAATATAGATGATAATGATGCTGCGATTGAGCTGAATTCGTCAGACATAGAAAAAATCACCCACAAAATTACACTTAATTTTTCTGACGGTGTTACAAAGCAATTTAACGTCCCAGCTAATAAAAGTATTCTTGATGAAGCACTTGCTGACGGAATGCCGTTGTTATATCAGTGCCGCTCTGGCAGTTGCTCAAGTTGTATATGTACTTTGAATGAAGGCGACATTACGACAATCAATGGTGAAAGTTCGACACTACTTCGTAGTGAGTATGATCTTGGTCACCGCCTGCTATGTGTCTCTCAAGCTGAAGCTGATTGTAGTATTGATTTGGCCTATGGAAGTGAGGTTGGTACGGCAAGTGCGCAGGAAGTAAATGTCTTTATTGACTCGATTGAGTACATAGGAGTTAACACCGTTCGCTTAACAGTAGAGTTAGCTGAAGGTAGTTATATGGAATTTAGACCAGGGCAATTTATGCAAATTAATGTACCAGGCGTTGGCACATTACGTAGCTATTCTCCTTCTAGTACGAACAAAGAACTTCCTAAAATGGAATTTTTTATACGTCTTATTCCGGGTGGGGTAATGTCTACATATCTCAAGGAACAAGCAGAAGTTGATCAAATACTAACGATTACAGGTCCATATGGTGCATTTTTCCTTCGTGAAGAGCATAAACGTGCTCCCCACATATTTATAGCAGGTGGAACTGGGTTGGCGCCTATTTTATCAATTATTGATACTGTACGTCAAAGTAGTGGCGTAAAGCCGAAAATGTTACTTAGCTTTGGCTGTGCCACACCAGAAGCGTTATTTTGCTTGGATGATATTCAGTTGAGAGAGCAGTGGCTACCAAGCCTCGAAGCAAGGATCTGTGTAGACCATGGCGCAAAAGAAGGTCACTATTCTGGAAATCCGGTCAGCCCTTTACAAGAAGCTGATGTCACCGATCCAAATACAGTTGCCTATTTATGCGGACCACAGCCGATGATTGATGGTGCTACTGCACGTCTTATAGCGCTTGGTGTTAAAGCAGAGAACATCTTTGCTGAGCAATTTGTTGCGAGTAACTAGGAAGATTGACATGAAACTTACTAAAAAAATCCCTTTTACTGCTGAACAAAATCAATGGTATCAAGAGGCACGTTCTAAACTAAACCCTGAACGTTTGCAAAAATTGTTATTTGATTTAACTAACATTCATAGCCCAACAGGGGCAGTGCGCGAAGCAAGTGAGTTTATGACCGATCACTTTCAAAAAATGGGCATGAAATCGCGTTATTATCCAATGAGTGACATTTCAGGCAATGTCATGGCTGAGCACCGTGGTACAGGGGGGGGCGCAACGGTTTTATTATACGCACCTATAGACACCCACCTTGACCGAGTTCCAGGTGAAGAAATTCTAACGGGTGATGGCCAAGAGGTAGATCTACAACCCTGTGCTAAGCAAGTAGATGATTGGGTCTTTGGACTTGGATCTTCAAACCCTAAGGCGATGGTTGCCACGCTCACTGAGGTTGCTCATGCATTAATTGATGCTGATATACCGCTAATAGGTGACCTGATTTTAGGTATGGCTGATGGTGGCATGCCCGTTGATATCAGTGCTCGAAATGCTGGTATGTCTAATGGTGTTCTACACATGCTTAATCGTGGAATGTATCCGGACTTTGCGATAATCATGAAACCATGGAACTGGGTATTTCATGAAGAGCCAGGTATGGCTTGGTTTAAGTTAAAAGTTAAAGGGACGCTTGGTTATGCGGGTGTTCCACATAACCTCCCAAATTTTAGAAGTTCAGTCGTACCTGCTGCAACTGTTATTACTGAATTACAACAGTGGATTGTAGAATACACAGAACGTAATACTAGCGGTGTCATTCAGCCACACGGCTGGATTTCTGGTGTTCGAGGAGGAGACGTTGAACGTCCTGGATTCCCTAGTGCTGTGACCGAAATCTTCTTTGATGTGAGAGTTAATCCTCGCGTCAGCCCTGCTGATGTTAAAGCTCAGTTCGCTAGCTTTATTGAAGAACTCAGCAACCGCTTTTCGGATCTTGATCTTGATTGGGAGCAATATGGCTCCGTGCCAGGCGGTACAACTAACCCAGATAATTGGATTATTCAGTCGTGTAAACGTGGTTGGGAATATATTGAGAATCGCCCACATGGAACACCAGACTTACTGGCTGGACAGACTGATGGTGCTGCTTTACGTCGATATGGTGTGCCGACAGCTCGTATAGGTTGGCCATGGCCAGCAACGGGTTCACCATTACCAATCGCTGAAGGTCTTGGCGGCATGGGTGCAACTTATATCCCGGATTTAATGCCCTGTGCTGAGAAAATTCTTTACGCTCTTATTGATACGTTAACGCGTTCTCGTAGTGATCTTGAATTGTAATTGCACAGTTCGTTTTTTAAAAGAGGCTCATCTGCAACGTTAGTATCTTGATGAGTTTACTCGTTTGGCTTTAAGTTTTTTTGGAATTCATATATGAATAATTCGAGTGATATTCACTATTTAGAAATGCATGAGCTGTCGCAATTAATTCGTAGTCGTGAGATATCTCCGATAGATGTAACGAAAATACAATTAGCTCGCATTGAAGCTTTAGATAGCAATTTTCATAGTTATGCATGCGTCACAACAGATATTGCTTTGCAACAAGCCCAAGAGGCTGAAGATGAACTGTCAAAAGGTATTTGTCGTAGTCCTTTACATGGTATCCCTATTGCATTTGAGGACTTAATTGATACAGCCGGTATTTCGTATCATGCTAATCGTATTCCCACACATGATGCTACAGTTGTTACTAGCTTGCGTGAAGCAGGAACTGTGATGCTTGGAAAGTTACAAATGACGGATGAAACTTTTGCAATGCAGCCTTCAGATACTGTAGCGTCTAGTAATCCTTGGGGAGCTAATCATTGGACAGGATCTTCATCAAGTGGCGTAGGTGCTGCCACCGCCGCTGGTCTATGTTATGGATCTATAGGAAGTGACACTGGTGGTTCTATTCGTTTTTCATGTGCTGCAAATGGACTGACTGGTTTAAAGCCCACATGGGGACGAGTGAGTCGCTATGGCATGACTGAAGTGGCAGCAAGCTTGGATCATATCGGTCCTATTACACGTAGCGCACGAGACACATTGTTTTTATTGTCAACTATAGCTGGTTATGACCCTTTAGATCCAACTTCCTCACCAAGTGTTTGCCTTGAAGTACCGAGTATTGAATCGAGCTTCAAGGGCTTATCCGTTGGAGTTGATATAGATTGGATAAATAATGGCGTTGATCCTGTTATTCAAAAGGCACTTGAGCAAATAATAAGTATTATTTTTGCTAGTGGTGGAAAAGTAAAAAAGATAAAAATGCCGGATACACGCCGAGTCAGCAGTAATTGGGAAGCGCATTGTGGTGTGCAGACGGCAGTTGCCCATGAGAAATATTATCCTCAATACGCTACGGAATATGGACCAGCTTTAAGTTGGTTAATTGACGGTGGGCGCCAGTTGAGTGGTATGGATTATCAGCGCATATTGCTTGAAGCGCAACGCTTCAATGGTGCAATGGATGCGTTGTTGCATGACGTAGATATTATACTGGCACCGATACAACCCTATGCAGCGCCAACGTATGAACAACTTGCTAATTTAGCAAAAAACCTAGACACGAATCAGCACTTAACCCAGTTTACCACGCCCTTTAACGTGACTGGTCATCCATGCCTTAGTTTTCCGATAGGGCGAACGGATACTGATATGCCCATTGGTGGTCAGTTTATAGGCCGTAAAGGAGGGGATGCAACGCTATGTCGAGCCGGAATGGCTGTACAAGAAGTCAGTGATTGGCATAAGTTGCGACCACCTGTTACACCGTGAGCTAAAAGATATCTAGATATCATTTTGAAATTTTTTTAGCTTACGTGCTAATTCAGGCGTCAGCCCAATTAATTTATATAACTGGATTATCCAGTTATATAAATATGATTTTAAGTTTATTGAGAGTCTTTCCCATAGAAGGAGAATTTAGATGAAAGTGTTTGGACCCATATCCCAATCTGCACCGACAGATTTGACTATTGCTGAAGCACAGAGTGCTTTTCGTAATGGAAAACTGACTAGTGTTGAGCTTGTTAATGCTTGTTTAGCACGTGCAGAAGAAGGTAAAGAGTTAAATGTTTATATAACATTGGATGTCGAAGGAGCCCTTGAGGCCGCTAGGCATGCTGATGAACAGAGAAAAAGTGGCCAATCAATGAAGCCATTGAGCGGTATTCCCATCGTTATTAAAGATAATATTCATACCGCGGGGTTACGGTGTACTGCTGGCTCGCCTGCTTTTTCACATTATGTACCGAGTGACGATGCGCCAACTGTTCGTAAGTTACGTGAGGCAGGTGCAATTATCTTAGGCAAAACCAATATGCATGAACTTGCTTTTGGTGTCACTGGCTATAATAAAGCTTACAACACAGGTCGTGGTATTGGTGTACGTAATCCCTATGATAGTTCACGTATTTCCGGAGGTTCCTCTTCTGGTAGTGCAGCCGCTTTAGGTGCCCGTATGGCACTAGGGGCTTTAGGTACAGATACGGGTGGGTCGATGCGAATTCCATCTGCACTCAATGGTTGCACGGCATTACGCCCTAGTGCTGATCGTTATTCTCATCATGGTTTAATCCCTATTGCTCAAAGTCGTGACACCGTCGGACCTATGGCCTTGTGTATGTCGGATTTAGCATTGCTTGACAGTATTATTACTGATGAATATGACTTACCGCCTATTGCGCTTAATGAGTTACGTCTTGGTGTGCCAAGTGAGTGTTGGCAAAATCTCGATGCCGATACAAAAGAGTGTGCCGAAGCTGCTTTAAGTAAGCTTAAAGAACACGGAGTTACATTTGTATCTATTGATGATGCTGGTTTACAAGCACTTAATGAGCCAGTCGGCTTTTCTGTTGTTATCTATGAAGCATATGAATGTATGGTCAAATACCTGAGTGATTATGATCACGACATGGATATCAATCAGCTTAAAAATAAAATTGGTAGTCCTGATGTTTTATCTATTTATGAAGACTGGGTAATACCAGGAAAAATGCCTTCAGAGGAGGGCTTAGTTGATGTTGAACCTCTTTATAAAGCCGCTCAAAGTAGTGGGCGTCAGGTTCTACGAGAGCGTTATCAAGCATTATTTACCCAGCATAACCTTGACGCTTTATTCTTTCCTACGACTGCAATTGTGGCTCCTTTAGCTAATGATGACGCTAACTTGCCTAGTAATTTTGAGTACTTAATTCAAAATACAGAACCCGCTGCTAGCGCAGGTATTCCAGGTATTCAAATTCCTGTTGGCTTAGGTAATTCTACAGGTTTACCTGTGGGAGTAGAGCTTGATGGACCACAAGGGAGTGATCGCAGGTTACTTGCAATAGGCCAGTTATTAGAAAGTATTCTTGGCAGAATCACGCGTGCTTAATGAACGATACCTTTAAGCAATAGCAGTAACGGATATAACTATTTATATAGATAGCGACATGTAGGCAGAATAACTTTTTGTCTACATTCGCTGAATTAGTAAAGGAAAATAACTAATGATACAAGCTTTAAGTTATCTCATTGTGGAAACGCCTTATTTAGAGGATTGGATTAAACAAGTTCGAGATCATATTGGCATGCAAGTCGAGGTTGTTGAGCCTGATCAATGCGTACGTTTGCGCATAGATGAAAAGTTTCAACGTATTGTAGTGACTAAAATAGACGGTCAATCCTCTATGGGAATGGGCTTTGAAGTAGCTGACTCAACTGAATTAGACAGCATTGCTAAAGTGCTGGGAGCAGAAGGGTATTCTGTTACTAAAGGAACTGACCAAGAGCTAAAACTGCGTGGAATCAAAGGGATGATTTTTTTCTATGACCCAGATGGTTTGCGTATTGAAGTCTGTTATGGCTTAGCTGATGCTGAATCTCCGTTTGAACCCGGCCGACCCATTGGAGGCTTTCGAACAGGTGATATGGGGCTTGGCCATGTAGCCTTGATTACGGAACACTATGAAAAGTTAAGTCACTTATATCGTGATTTATTTGGTTTTAAACTGAGTGATCATACTGATAAGCCTTTCCGGGTCGAATTTCTTCACTGTAACCCACGCCACCACACCATTGGAATTGCCGATACCGGTGGCCCTGCAAAAATTTATCATTTTATGCTTGAGTACAATGATTTTGATGATGTGGGTAGAGCTTATGATATGGCGTTAACAAATCCAGACAGCATAGGAGTATCACTGGGTCGTCATATTAATGATCATGTGACATCTTTTTATCTAAAAAATCCAGATGGTTGGATGTTTGAACTTGGCTGGGCAAGTAGAACGGTTGGGGCTGATTGGGAGGTTGAAGAACTTGAGGGCTTGAGCCTTTGGGGACACGACCGCACATGGCTACCAGATGATAAGCGAGAAGAAGCGCGACAAATATTAAAACGATTAGCGGAAAAAGGTGTACGTGCTCCTGTCATTACTGCTAATCAAACTACTAAGGTTAAATAGACTATGTCTTTATCTAATACTACTCCATCAGAAATTGCTAATAGCATTCAGGTTGGTGATTACACCCTTAACTATCACGATCAAGGTGAGGGTGAAGTCATTTTATTAATTCACGGTTCAGGGCCAGGAGTAACTAGTTGGGCTAACTGGCGAGGTATTATTCCTGAACTATCTAAGCCCGCACGTGTTATTGCACCAGACATGCTTGGATTTGGTTATACCCAATGCCCTGATAATATAAAGTTAGATTCAGCAACTTGGGTAAAGTCATTAGTGGGTTTGTTAGACAACTTAGATATTGAAAAGGTATCCATTGTAGGAAACTCATTTGGTGGGGCAATTGCTTTAGCATTTGCCCATAAGCATCCAGAGCGAGTTAATAAGCTTGTGCTCATGGGCTCTGTTGGTTTGTCATTCCCTATTACTGATGGTTTAAACAAAGTTTGGGGTTATCAACCTTCTTTGCAAGCCATGCGTGGATTGATGGAAGTTTTTGCTTTTGACCACAGTATTATTAATGATGATCTAGTGCAAATGCGTTATGAAGCAAGTATTCGAGATGATGTTCAAACACGTTTCGCACAACTCTTCCCAGAGCCTCGTCAAGACGGTGTTGAGATGCTTGCTATGACTGAAGACCAGTTACGTTCATTGCCCCATAAAACCCTGATTATTCACGGGCGAGATGATCAGGTCATACCGCTTGAAGTATCTGAGCGCATGATAAAGTTAATTCCTCATTCTCAATTACATGTCTATGGCGAATGTGGCCACTGGGTACAAATTGAAAAAGCCCAAGAATTTACGCAGTTACTTTTAAATTTCTTAGTCGAATAGCTCATTATAATAGGATAAAAAAATATGAATCGTGAAAGTATTAAAGGCCGCTGGTCTGTCGTCTCGTGGGAACAGGTTTACGATGATGGGCGTATTGTATTACCAATGGGAACAGAGGTAGAAGGTTTCATCGAATATAGCGATAATGGCATGTTTTGCGTCGTTTCAAAAAAAGATAGAAAAGCATTTACAACAGGCGGCCAGTGGTCTGCTGATGATGCTGAAAAAGCCGCTGCGTATAGTAGCTATTTAACCTATGCGGGTGGTTATGATATTGACGGAGATACCATAACTCATCATGTAGAATATAGTGTTTTTCCTAACTGGGTGGGAGGTACTCAGTATCGTAATGCTGAGTTAGTTGGAGATATTCTGACGCTAACCACTGCTAAATTAGAAGCAGATACAACTGAAGCGCGTGTTTCTAAATTAAAATTTAAGCGTTAAGTACTAATATATTGAAAAATTTAAGACCCTCAAATTTGAGGGTCTTTTTGTTAATCTTGTTTGTTTCCTCGCCTCGATCCTTATTTATTCGGGCAAATGCTAAATCGGCCTATCGCCCACAGAAGTACCGATTAAATTTACTTCCTCAATACCCAAGATATCATACAGTTGACTCGATGAAAAAGGCGCTAATCTATCCGGTTAGTTAGCAGAAAACCTTGATCACGTATTTCTATCTTCATTCTTTAAAAATGTTAATGCGATTATCGGATAACTTTATCATTTTTGGGAGAGCTACACGTATACAGATGAAATAATCTTATTAATACCCAACTGCAACGAGCAGTTATATTAAGCAAAGAAGGATAAGCAAAATGTCTGAACAACCTATAATTCGTCGCCGTGTGGTAAAAAAAGGTATTAGTGATGCTCGAACCAATGATAGTAGAACACAAAGCCAATATGACCCTTATAAAGATGCAGCATGGGGTTTTATCAATCATTGGTACCCTGCATTATTTACTAACGAGCTAGAAGAAGATCAAGTTGAAGGTATTCAAATTTGTGGTGTTCCTATCGTCTTACGCCGTGCAGAAGGAAAAGTATATGCCCTTAAAGACCAGTGTCTACACCGTGGTGTACGCTTATCTGAAAAGCCAATGTGCTTTAATAAAGACTCTATAACCTGTTGGTATCACGGTTTTACTTTTGATCTGAAAGATGGTGATTTAACAACGATTGTTGGCAATCCAGATGATAAGTTAATTGGTACAACGGGTATTACTACTTATCCAGTTCAAGAAATCAATGGTATGATTTTTGTATTTGTTCGCGAAGATGATTTTTCTTTAGAAGATGTGCCACCATTATCTGATGATTTACCATTCCGTTTTCCTGAAAACACTGAAAAATTTCCACATCCATTATGGCCTCACTCCCCTAGCGTACTTGATGACAATGCAATGATTTTAGGCATGCACCGTACGGGTTATGGTGACTGGCGTATTGCCTGTGAAAATGGTTTTGACAATGCCCATATTCTTGTACATAAAGATAATACCATCGTTCATGCGATGGAGTGGGTTCTTCCTTTAGGTATCGTGCCAGCATCTGATGATGCGATTACTGTTGTTGAAGATGAAAACGGGCCAAAAGGGTTGATGCAATGGCTGTTCACTGATAAATGGACACCAACCCTTGAGAATAAAGAACTCGGTGTAAAGGTTGATGGCATGAATAGTCGTCACTATCGTACATCTGTTGTATTGCCCGGTGTTCTTATGGTTGAAAATTGGCCTGAAAATCATGTAGTACAGTATGAATGGTATGTGCCCATCACTGATGACACCCATGAGTATTGGGAAGTCCTTGTGAAGATCGTTAAAACAGATGAAGAAAAAAGACTGTATCAGCAACGCTATGACTTAGTTTATAAGCCATTATGTTTACATGGTTTTAATGACTGTGATCTCTATGCGCGTGAGGCAATGCAAAACTTTTACAGTGATGGTACTGGTTGGGATGACGAACAGCTAGTTGCAACAGATGTTTCTCCTATCACTTGGCGTAAACTTGCCTCTAGATGGAACCGTGGTATTGCAAAACCAGGCCGTGGTGTGGCAGGAGCTTTAAAAGATACTAGTTTAATATTTAAAAATACTGCTGATGGGCATCGTCCTGGTTATAAAGTCAGAAAAATAGAAGAGTAATAATACAAAAAGCCAGTATCAATTTTTGATGCTGGCTTTTTATTATTTAGAAAAATCATTTTGAATCAACCCAGTATTTACCTTTACTAACAGTTGATTATAAATAATTTACTGTTGAAATATAACTGCTGTTCAAACAAAACGAATATAAATTTGAAGTGTTTTCTTTCTTAAAGAGGGTTTTATCCTGTCAATTATGAAAGCTGAAAATTTACATGAAATAGGCAGAGAATTTATCATCGATGAACTCTCTATACCTACATCAGGGCCTCATGATATGCCGGGTGTTGAGCCTGTGCGTAACTGCCATTCTACTATTGTATAACTCAATATTGGTAGTTTTAGAAGGGCCTAATTACAAGAATAAAAAAGGGTGAAAAGTAGTGAAGATATTGAACCTATTAACACGGTTATGCATCGGGGTGATCCCGTGGTTTGTTATTGCATGCCTTCTATACGTAGGGCTGTTTGTTAAGCCTGAGCCTGTTGGCAGTACGGTAATACCAACGGCGATAGAGTCGCGAGATCGTTTCTACAGTCTGGTGGCGCTGGATTCAGTTTTGTGGGCAGTGGGTGCTGACGGTAAGATCGTTCGCAGCGATGATGCTGGGGAAAGTTGGCATGTGCAATCGGTGCCTGTATCCGTGCACTTTCAGGACATTACGGCTTGGGATCAGAATACGGCAGTGGTGGTCGGCAATGAAGGTGTAGTGCTGCACACCAGCGATGGTGGTAAAAATTGGCAACAGTCTGATGCACCACTGAATGATGTCGAAAATAAACTGCTGGATGTGAAAGCTTACGATAATGGTGAGGCTTGGGCGGTAGGTGCGTTCGGTACTGTACTGTTTAGCAGTGATTATGGTCATAGCTGGTCTTATGCCAGAGAACCTGCAGATTTTATCATCAATGAAATTACTAAACGTGATGATGGTGGTCTTGTAGCTGTTGGTGAATTTGGCACCATTCTAATTTCTGAGAACAATGGGACGAACTGGCTGAGTATTACGGCCCCTGTTGAATCCAGTTTAATGGCTATCGCTTTTCAGAATGCAAGGACTGGCGTTGCTGCAGGCCTTGAAGGTGTTCTTCTTAAAACCGTGGATGGTGGATTTAATTGGACACGCGTTGGTAACTCATTAGCGTTTCAGAAAGTGGAAGCAAATCCTGGAATCGCTTTTTCTAGCGATTGGCGTGATGTCACCACAGAACATATTTTCTCAATTGTTTGGCATGCAGAGCTAAATCGTTGGTTTGGAGTGGGTACTAAAGGACTGTGGTTAGAAGCAGAACCTACCGCCATTGCTTGGCAATCTGGTCGGCTTGCGCCAAAAGATCTCGCTTGGCATACATCCATTTCAAAAATTAAAGATGGGGTTGTGTTGGGAGGAAAAAACTTAGGGCGTTGGTCTAAAGATCATCAGTGGCTAGTTTTTCAAGAACTGTAATATCCGTTGGCTATTCAGAATAAAAAAACAAATCAGGGGATTTACAATGAGTAAAAATGTAGCTAGTTGGCTAATTCGTTTCCGTGTATGGGTAATCAGTATAATTGTGTTGATTACGCTGGTACTAAGTTATTCGGCAATTCAAATTGAGGTAAAAACCGTATTTCAGGATCTATTACCTAGTGATCATGAATATGTAAAAACACATAACAAATTTAAAGAAACTTTTGGTGGTTCGAATCTGGTCACCATTATGGTTGAATCTGAACAGGGTGACATATTTCAGCCGCATGTGTTGTCCGCTGTTGATCAGATAACACGAGGATTGCAGAAAGTATCGGCGGTAAATCCTTTCCAAATCGTATCATTAGCATCGAAAAAGCTAAAAGAAGTTAAAGCGTCCTCATCAGGTATTGAGACGAAGCCATTGATGTGGCCAGACCTTCCTGAGACAGACGCTGAACTTAATGAACTACGTGAAAAAGTATTACGAAATTCACTTGTCTATGGACCCTATGTATCAGGTGATTTAACGTCAACCTTGATTACTGTTGATTTCATCGATCGTTTGCTCGATTACGAAACCGCATTTAACGAAATATCATCCTTAGTTAATGCTATTGATATACCCGGTGTGAAAGTTCGAGTCGTTGGTGATCCAATGCTGTATGGATGGGTTAACTATTACCTGCCAGAAACCCTCAATTTAGTATTGATGGCTGGATTGATTTTGTGCTTATTGCTCTTTGTTATAAATCGTACATGGCGCGGAACTATCTTGCCGCTGATCTCTGGCTTTGTTAGCGCAATTTGGGCATTGGGTATTGCCAATCTAATTGGGATTAATTTTGACCCTTTGGTCATCGTTATCGCGATGTTGATTACCGCCCGAGCAGTCTCGCATTCTGTTCAAATTATTACTCGCTTTGATGAAGAAGTAGATAAGATAGAGAGTGGCAGCGAATCTGTTGGTTTTGCCGCCAATACTACCCTATCTCAGTTACTTCGCCCCGGCATGTTGGGTATTGCAACCGATGCATGTTGTGTCGCCGTTGTTGCTTTAAGCCCTATTCCATTACTGCAGAAGCTCGCATTACTCGCCGTGGTATGGGTGTCTACTGTAGCAATAAGCTCCATTATTTTAACGCCTGTTTTGCTGTCCTGGGTAAAACATCCTCGTGGTTATGCTCATCCGATAAATGTGAGCTGGTTAATTCACCGTTTACTTGACCTTTGCCATTACCTTTCTGTATCCAAAATGCGCTATCTCATGGTGGGTTGGACAGTGATTGTTTTCTTGGTATGTGGTTATTTCGCGCTGGGGCTCAAAGTGGGTGATGCGAATCCAGGTTCACCTATTTTATGGCCTGACTCGCAATATAACCAAGATTCGGCAGCAATAAATACTAAGTTTCAGGGAGCCGATCGCATGTTCGTTGTGGTGGGTGGAGATACTCCGGATCTAGCAAAAACACCTGAAATATTACAAAGCATGCAACAGTTTCAACGCTTTATGGAGGTACAACCCGAAGTAGGTGGAACGTTATCAATCAGCGATGTGTTGCCGTCGGTCAATCGGACGTTACGAGAAGGTAACCCGCGATATGAAGAGCTAGGCTCTTCTCAAGACATCAATGGAGAGCTTCTTTATATGTTTGAAGCGGGAGCGGAACCCGGTGATATGGATCGCTTTGTTGATACTGATCGTGGCCATGCCTCCGTTACCTTGTTTTTCCGTGATCGCCAGGGTGAAACTATTCGTACGGCTGTTGCGCGCATAAATGAGTTTATTGATGATAACCCGCTTACAAATGGTGAATACCAACTCGCCGGTGGATTAATTGGTGTAATCGCTGCTGTAAATGAGGTGATCTTATCTGGTCAGTTGCAGTCGATCGCCTATGCGTTACTGATTCTTGTTGTTCTATGTACTGTAGTGTACCGATCATCAATGGCTGGAATGTTCTTTATGGTACCGGTAGTGCTATCAAATACTGTGACGTTCAGCTTTATGTCCTACATGGGCATAGGTATGAACATTAACACGGTACCTGTGGCTGCTCTAGGCATCGGATTGGGGGTGGACTATGCCCTGTATATCGTAGACCGAATTAAGCAAGAGTTACAAAACGGTCAAGATGACAAGATTGCAATAGAGCTGGCACTACATAGTGCAGGTAAAGGTGTGGTGATCACCGCTTTCGTTCTCATTGTATCGGTTTTATTGGTGTATCTAAGCTCGCTTAAATTCCAAGCTGAAATGGGTCTGTTAGTTGCGCTATGGCTAACGGTATCAGCATTTACTGCTTTGTTTGTAATGCCTGCTATGGTTTACATCTTCAAGCCTGCATTCATATATGGGGACGATAATTTGAGCGTACCTGTTTCAAATAATAGGGGCGTTAATGATAGCGTGCCTGTTCCAAATAATGGGAACGCTAATACTAGCGTACCTGTTTCAACGAATTGGGATGCTAATTCGAGCATGCCAGTTTCAAGAATAACTGCTGAGGTAATAAATGACTAATAAAAAAAATCACATTGCATTATCAATCGCGTTTGCTATCGGTGCGGGGACATTGTCCTCGCAAGTAAATGCTGTTGATTTAGGGCCTATACAAATTGACGGCTTTATTCGTCAACACATGTCGATGAATCTTGATGATCCGATCGGACCGGGTGGCCCCATTGATGCAAAGGGTAAGTTGTCAATGAACCGCACCACATTGCAGTTAGAATGGAGTGCAGATCTCCCTATGGATATTTTGTTCAAGGGTGTGGCACGTAAAAGCTGGGAACAAAATACCAGCTATCTTAGGGATCTAAACGCAGGCGGAGCATTCGGTTCTGAGAGTCCACGTGATTATTATGGCGATTTCGAATTCCGTGAAGCTTATCTGGAAATTCCAATCGGTGATCGTGTTTTACTGACCTTGGGCAAGCAGCAGGTAGCTTGGGGTGAATCTGACTTTTTTCAAGCAATGGATCTAGTTCATGGCTTTGATTATAGCTGGAGATCTTTTCTAGAGCCGGCTAACGAAGATTTACGTAAGCCAGTGATCATGGCAAATGCGCAGATCGACTTTCCAGAAGTAGATGGTCAGTTACAATTATTGTACAGACCGGGCTGGGACAATGATGATCAGATTGGTAATACTTATGATGTTGAAGGTGGCCGATGGTCGAATGCTCCTTGGAAAACTGTGAACTTCCCAGGAAGTGATCCATACGCTTATGGTCACTCTGAAGGTGATGCCGATGATCCAAGTTACGGTGTTCGTTGGAATGGACAATGGGGTGATCTAGGTTATTCCATGGCCTATCTTCATACCTTCAACCCTGATCCACTCATGAATGCTAATCCCGCGTTTGGCGGCGAGGCTTATAAGGGTGTCTATACCAATGATCCAACTTCGTTCAATACAATCGGCGAAATAATATTTCCAATGATAGACGTAGTGGGCTTTACCCTGAACGGTTACTCTGAATCGACTGATCTTGTTTGGAGTACTGAGTTTGCTTACATTAAGGACTCTCCGTTTAATGTTAGCGCTGTGGCGGGTAATCCTACTCCGGGTTGTAGTCCTTTTGTGCCAAATGGCCTGCCACATGGTTTTTGTGGTATCGAAGAAAGTGACGTCCTACGTACGATGTTCCGCATCGATAAAAACGTAGCATTCACTCAGGATCTACTCGGTACGGAAAAACCTGCATTCTTCTCTGTTCAACTATTCAATACTTGGTTACTTGATCACGAAGATGGCATGAAAATATTAGTAGGCCAACCTGAGGATCGCAAAGAGCATTCAACACTAGTGACCTTCATCTTGAGCACAAGTTACATGAACGGACGTATAATTCCTGAGTTAGTAACAGGTTTCGATGTGACTTACGGCGGTGGCTTCGCAGTACCGAGTGTCACTTACGCGCCAGGCAACCATTGGCGCGTTAAATTGGAAGCAGATTTTTTTTGGGCTGATGGCAATATGAATAATGCTGGTGATGTAACCGCAACGGATTCTGCTTTGTTTGGTTGGTTCGAAGGTAATGACCAGTTAGCACTGACCGTGACTTATCAATTTTAATAATAAAAAATTTGGAGAAATACTATGATGATGAAAAAAACGATAATCACGAGCTTCGTTGCCTCAGCGCTTATGCTGACAACTAATTTAGCTCTGGCTGAAGTTAAAGAAGGTGCCGTATTGTCGGCAGCAAATATTGATGCACTGTATGAAGACACGTTTGAAGGACACAAGATAAAGGATTTGTTGACCGAAAAAATAGAGTGGCGTATTCGTGAAAATGGTTTTCAAATGCCGTTGGTGCACTCGAAAGAAGTAGTGATGGATGCTAAATGGATAGAACGTTCAAATGCCAATGTAGCTACGGTAACACTGAATGAGCAGACACGTCAGGTTGAAGGTTGGCAGGGTGGCATGCCATTTCCAAATATTGATGAGAAGGACCCTAAAGCGGCCGAAAAAATCGTCTGGAACTGGTACTATGGTAACCCTCGTGGTGACGTGATGAACGTGCCAAATGTTTCTTACGTAATGATCGATGGTGATTCAGGTATTGAGCGCGCTCAAAACTGGAGCTTCATTCGCTATACCATGAAGGGACGTATGAGCGGTGAGCAAACACAAGGTGACGGTACTGAGTTGAGCCGTACATTGTTCTTTGCGACAGCACCACGAGATATCAAAGGTCTAGGGACTTATACCGTTCGTCAAGACAGTGATAAAGTGGAAGATGTTTGGGCGTATATTCGTGCTGTACGTCGTACCCGTCGTCTATCAGGTGGTGCCTGGATGGACCCTATTGGTGGAACCGATCAGCTACAAGACGATATTGAAATTTTCAATGCTAATCCGTCTTGGTACGAAAGTTATAAGTTGATTGGTAAGCGTCACATTCTTGTGGCAGCTCACGGTAAGCATAGTGCATGGCAAGTGGATGCGAAAACTCAGCAAGAGGAATATCCGACGCTTGATTTGCAAAATGCACCTTACTGGAACTTTAATTATGATAACTATGAACCACGTGAAGTGTACGTAATAGAAGCGATCACTCCAGAAGAGCATCCATACAGTAAGAAAATTATTTACATCGATACTCAGTATCCTCGTGTTCATTTAGGTGAAGCCTACGATAAGAAAGGTGAGTTTTGGAAAATGTTCCAGTTCCATTCTTATCCGGGTACGGGTGAAGATGGTTTCCGTGATGTTCGTACTACAGCGGGTGTTACTATCGACTTTAAACGAAATCACGCCACTGTGTTTTTCCCAGATACATCTACTTGGAGCACAAATACGCCAGGTCTAGAAATGGACGATGTTAACTTGTCTGCTTTACGTAAAGGCGCGCGTTAATCACTTACAGTAATCTTTTTAAGTGAGCCAAGGATGGCCGCTTTATCAACGCTGAGTCGATGCACTGATCCTCTTATAGACGGCACTAAGTTGATTGTTGATACTATGGATGCGGTATTTTCAATGATAACACAGCCACTTATATTTAATAATTCCGAACAGTTTTCTGCTTTAATACTTCACTGTATTGCAGACATTTTTCGTCTTATTAGAAAATTAGAGTCGACAAGTACGACGGCACCGGAGTGTAAGCTTTAACACTTTTATTGACACGTTCCAACTGAAATCTCGCTGTGATATAGGTTTGACCATAGTATGAATATGAAAAATGCACTTTCAGGATAAAAATGGAATTTAATGGAGCGCGCCAAAGCATAATGCTTCCTATTATGCTTAATATAAAATCAAACTCATGAGCGAAAGTGCTAATCGGTAGCGTGGCGTATCATTACACTTACTACTGGACTTGATGCCATTTAGAACTATGAGACATCATTGGAAACAATGAAAAATTTAGTCGTTATATTTGCTTACGATCGTAGCTTAGTATCGATGAGTCAGCAGAAATCGAAACAAATTAGCAAGAGACTGAGAACTTTATGAACAAAGAACAAATACAGGCATGTGGGGATGAGCTCTACAATGCACTTACTCAAAGACATACAGTAAAACCTTTAACTCAACGCTTTAACGATATTAGCATGGAAGACGCTTATCATATCTCGTTACGTATGGTTGAACGAAGGGTGCAAGCAGGAGCAAAAATTATAGGAAAAAAAATTGGGGTGACCTCTAAAGCAGTACAGAACATGCTAAATGTTTATCAACCAGACTTTGGTTATCTCACACATGATATGGCCTATAGCCAAGGTGAAGAAATGCCCATCAGCAAAAAGCTGATGCAGCCAAAAGCTGAAGGAGAAATTGCCTTTATTCTCAAAAAAGATTTGATTGGCCCAGGTATTACAAATGCGGATGTGTTAGCTGCAACTGATTGTGTCATCCCATGTTTCGAAGTTGTTGATTCTCGTATTGAAAATTGGAATATTAAAATTCAAGACACCATTGCCGACAATGCGTCTTGTGGGCTATTTGTTTTAGGTGATAAAGCCGTTTCACCGAGTAAGATCGATCTTTCAACCTGCGGTATGGTAGTAGAAAAAAATGGTCAAATTATAAGTACTGGAGCCGGTGCAGCAGCGCTAGGAAGTCCGGTCAATTGTGTAACTTGGCTCGCTAATACCCTTGGGCAATTTGGCATTCCTCTTAAAGCGGGTGAAGTGATTTTGTCAGGTTCTCTAGTTCCACTAGAGCCAGTAAAAGCAGGTGATTTTATGAGTGTTAGCATTGGTGGAATGGGTAATGCTTCAGTCCGTTTTGTTTAACTATAGGAATGTAAACGATGTCTAAAAAATTAAAAGCGGTAATTATTGGTCCAGGTAACATAGGCACAGATCTGTTGATGAAAATGTACCGCTCTGACTGGATTGAACCTGCTTGGATGGTCGGTATAGACCCTAAATCAGAAGGTTTGGAACGTGCTAAAGAAGTGGGTTTAAAAACCACTGCTGAGGGTGTTGATGGTATTTTACCTCACATCATTGAAGATGATATTCGTATCGCCTTCGATGCAACCTCTGCTTATGTACACGCTGAAAATAGCCGTAAATTGAATGAGCTGGGTGTAATCATGATTGATTTAACACCGGCAGCTATTGGCCCTTTCTGTGTGCCACCAGTCAACCTAGTTGAGCATGCTAAAGACCTGAAAATGAATGTCAACATGGTGACTTGTGGCGGTCAGGCAACCATCCCTATGGTAGCTGCTGTATCTAGTATACAAGATGTTGAGTACGGCGAAATCATTGCGACTATTTCTTCTAAATCAGCGGGCCCTGGCACGCGTAAAAACATAGATGAGTTCACTCGCACAACGTCTTCTGCTATTGAAAAGGTTGGTGGAGCCAACAAAGGTAAAGCAATTATTATTATCAACCCGGCTGAGCCGGCGCTGATGATGCGTGACACCGTTCACTGTTTGACCAAAGACATTCCAGATCAGCCTGCCATTACTGAAGCGGTTCACAACATGGTTAAAGAAGTACAGAAGTACGTACCGGGTTACAAATTGGTTAACGGACCTGTATTCGACGGCAATCGTGTATCTATATTTTTGGAAGTTGAAGGTCTAGGTGATTACCTACCGAAGTACTCTGGTAATCTGGACATTATGACCGCTGCTGGACTACGTACCGCTGAAATGTTTGCTGAAGAAGTAAATAAAGGCGCGATTACATTACCCGTTCGTGGTTAAGATAAGGAATGAATAATGAACTTAAAAGACAAAAAAGTAATACTCCATGATATGAGCCTACGTGATGGTATGCATGCGAAACGTCACCAAATATCTTTAGATCAAATGGTTGATGTTGCCACAGGTTTAGATGAAGCCGGTATGCCATTGATTGAAGTAACCCATGGTGATGGCCTTGGTGGAACTTCAGTTAACTATGGTTTTCCTGCTCACTCTGATGAAGCGTATTTAAATGCAGTAATCCCCAAAATGAAAAATGCTAAGGTTTCAGCGTTATTATTGCCTGGGATCGGTACGGTTGATCATTTACGTATGGCAAAAGATTTAGGTGTTAGCACCATTCGGGTCGCAACACATTGTACAGAAGCAGACGTTTCTGAACAACATATTGGACTATCGGCCAAGTTAGGTATGGATACTGTTGGTTTTCTTATGATGAGTCACATGGCAACCTCTGAAAAGATTTTAGAGCAGGCTAGATTGATGGAGTCTTACGGTGCAAACTGTATTTATTGCACCGATTCTGCTGGTTATATGTTGCCCGATGAAATCACCACAAAATTTAGCTTGTTACGCGCAGAATTAAATCCAAATACAGAACTTGGTTTTCATGGCCATCATAATATGGGCATGGCAATCGCCAATTCATTAGCGGCAATTGATGCCGGTGCTGTACGTATTGATGGCTCTGTTGCTGGTTTAGGTGCTGGCGCAGGAAATACCCCACTTGAAGTTTTGGTAGCTGTACTTGATCGCATGGGCTCAAACCATGGTATAGACCTCTATAAAATTATGGACGTAGCTGAAGATTTGGTGGTGCCAATGATGGACCAACCAATTAGAGTGGATCGTGATGCATTAACATTAGGCTATGCAGGTGTTTATAGTTCATTCTTATTGTTTGCACAGCGTGCAGAAGCCAAATACGGAATAATGGCACGAGATTTATTAGTTGAGTTAGGACGTCGCGGAACAGTTGGTGGACAAGAAGATATGATTGAAGACTTAGCATTAACAATGGCCAAATCAAAAGGGTTAATTTAATGGGAAATTTAAGCAAGCAACAAGTTGAATATCTTGCAAAACATCTAGAAGATGCCGAGTTACAGGCTCATGATGTGACTAATATTACTGACGACTACCCAGATATGACTTGCGACGATGCCTTTGATATTCAATGGGAAATTCGCCACCGTAAAGAAGCGCGTGGAACTAAAATTGTAGGTATGAAAATGGGCTTAACGTCTAGGGCTGAAATGGCAGAATTGGGCGTAGAAAAACCTTGTTATGGTTTTTTAGCAGACTATTTTTCGATACCCGATGGTGGTGATATCAAGCATGATGAACTGATCCATCCAAAAGTTGAAGCCGAACTAGCATTTGTGACGAAAGCTCCACTGCAAGGTCCCGGTATAAATATTGGTGATGTATTGCGGGCCACAGATTTTGTTATGCCAGCAGTGGGAATTAAAGACTCCCGTTATAGAGATTTTAAATTCGACCTTAAAAGTGTTATTGCTGATAACTCATCGTCTAGTCGTTTTGTTGCTGGCGGAACAATGGCTAGACCTGAAGACCTAGATTTGAAAAACTTAGGCGTAGTAATGGAAATTAACGGTGAAGTCGTTCAGTTAGGAGCCGGCGCTGCAGTCTTAGGTCATCCGGCATCTTCAGTTGCTATGCTAGCTAATATGCTGGCTGAGCGAGGAGAGCATATTCCTGAAGGGACCTTTATTATGGTTGGCGCGATTACAGCGGCAGTTGCAGTGAAAAAAGGTGATAACTTTTCCGTTTGTTATCAAGGTTTAGGCTCTGTATCAGGACGTTTTGTTTAACATCACGTATCGACAATTTAGGGAGCTTGCCCTTGCTTTATAGTGTGACTCAAAGCTATTTTGTCGAAACGATAGGTAATACTAGCGAAGAGACAATAATGAAGTACATTTAAGACCAGCTTGTTGAATTAGATCGTTAAGAAATACATTTATCTCAGCTGGACTTATTTTAAAACTCGGTCGCTTGCGGCCAAGATTTTTATTCAACTAAACACTAGGTATTTAAATTAGTTAGTTGCCAGAAATACTTCTCTAGTAATGACAATACTTTCGATTGGATGAATACTACACCAGATAAGTTTATAGGATTCAATTTCATGCAACGACAAAGTATATCACTCACCCAGGAAAATGATTTGTGGCTACGAAACCACGTTGAATATGTTGGTGACTACGCCAATAAAAGCGAGCTCGTTAATGATTTAATAAGACGTGCGAGAAAGGCTGAAGTTATCAACAAAAAATTTGAAATGGCAGAGGTAAACGAATTTACTGAGCAATCCCCTCAAGATATGCTCGATGAATTTAAGCTGTTATTATTACAAATTAATACCTTTCAATTTAACTGATATAAACTTAATCACAATGATTAAAAGTACCTCAAGTGAGTCTATCCAAAAAAACACTAGATTTATTGGGGTAGTCAATCATTAAACAAGCAGCTTTTGAAGTTGGCTTTGCTGATGACAGTAATCTGAATGCCATTTCAAACGAATATATGGGCTGACGCCTAAGCGTTTCCAGAGACAGTTTCCCTGAAATACTAAGGAGTCGAATATGTTAACGATTATTACCTATGCATTTAGTATTATGTATACGCTAGGACCGGTAAACTTATTAAGCATTCACCGTGGTATAAACGGTAAAGTGAGTGGAAACCTTAGTTTTTTTATTGGTATTGCTTGCGCAATGTTTATATCATTTGTGACACTTGGATTTTTCGGCAATACGTTTATTAATCCAATATATCTTCCCTATATTAGTTTATTAGGCAGTTGTTATATCGTCTATATTGCATGGCAAGTAATGGGGGCGAGAGTGAGTGTAAATTCTTTATCGGGGAAAGATGAAGTGTTATCAGTCTGGGATGGGCTTTTTATGCAATTGTTAAACCCTAAATGATTGCTTGCGACTTTACCTATCGCCACCATTCAATTTCCAGCAGAGAATACTCAAGGGAGTGATATTGTTATTTGGTCGATAGGTTTGTCTAACGCCATTTAATACACTAGCACTTGCTTGCGCTGTGGGAATTCGTAACTCAACAACGTTATTAGCATTTCTTGTAATAGAAGTAATTTGAAATATTGAACGAATAGATGATATTGTTAGTATGAGCACTAACATGAAAAATCCTACAGTTAACCTTGAACTTATTTTTATTTTTCTTATCATTATTCGTTATTCCTTGCGTTTGAGTGTGTATTCTTTTTTTAGAAACAATAATTTTTATGATCTTCATTTAATCAATTATTTTATTACAAGAAGTTCCACGCTAAATCCTCTTAATAGTGGCTATAAAGTACTTGCGTAATGTGAAATTAAATTAGTTAGCCCTTCGTACATGCCTAAATGAACCATTTCAATTGAACTAGTAATTTTTGCTTGATATGTTATTGGCAACAGTCTATTCCGATAAATAAAGTTTCTCTGAAGACTGTTTAGCACTTGGTCCTTTGGCAACTCAGCAAAATATTTCGATCTCCCTAGCTGTGAGATTTTATAGAGGCTGTTCTTGTTCAGAATGCAAAAACATATCAGAGCTAACATAGGTTTCGAGTTGAGTGATAACAGTAATACAATTTAGGATAATGTCTGTATCGCTATTTTTACTGCATTTGCTATACCTAGCATTATTCACAGTAAACGATTGACTTTGTCTGCGGTGAGTGGCCGGCTCAAATAATACCCCTGAGCAATATCACACTTAAGTGTTTTTAAGTATTCTAGTTGCTCTTTGCATTCAATACCTTCTGCTGTGACATGAAACTCAAGTGAATGAGCAAGCGAAATCATCGCCTTAACAAGTGTAGTATGGGTTTCATTTTTATTGATTTCCTCAATAAATGAACGGTCAATCTTAATAGAGTTTATAGGGTAGTCTTTTATGTAGCTCAACGAAGAATAGCCTGTACCAAAGTCATCTAGCGCAATGCCAATACCAACTTCTCTCATATCATTTAAGGTGTCTTTAAGTTCTTTTGTCGCTTCAAGTAATATTCCTTCAGTAATTTCGATTTCCAAAGCGTTTCCCGTTAAATTGTACTTAGCCAATTTTTGCTGTATGTGTTGAAATAACAATGGGTCATTAAACTGTATTGGCGATATATTAACGGCCATTTGCAAAGGTCGTTGAGTAACTGATCGCCACTTTTTAACCGCTTTTAGGGAATTATCTAGTACAAACATGCCGACTTCATTAATAAGCCCTATTTGCTCTAGTATTGGAATAAACTCATCAGGACCGACACCTTTAAACTCAGCATTATCCCACCTAACTAAGGCTTCGAATCCTATAATAATATTGGAACATATTTCATATTTAGGTTGGTAAACAACATAGAATTCGTTTCGTTCTAGACTGCCTTTTAAGGCCTCTTCCATCGAAGATTGCCTTTTAAGTTTATCTATCATTGAACTTTCAAAAAATGAAAATGAATTTTTTCCAGTGTTTTTTGAGCGATACATAGATAAATCAGCATTTACGAGTAATTCTTCCACTGTTTCACCGTCATCTGGATAGATACTAATGCCAATACTGGCAGATAAATATATGTTTTGTTGTCTAATAGAGAATGGCTTTTTAAATGTTGCTAACAAATTGTTAGCAATTTTTATTAATGAGTCTTGAGAGGTGAAACTATCAATCAAAACAAAAAACTCGTCTCCCCCTAATCGACCAACAGTATCACCTGCTCGCATCGCATCTTTTAGTTTAGCTGCTGTGGAAATTAAAATCCGGTCACCCATTTGATGACCAAAAACATCATTCGCTTTTTTAAAGTCATCAAGATCAATGTACATAACAGCGAGTTTAGTACCATTTCGCTTAGCATGCTCAATAGCCGTTGCCAGTCGGTCTAGTGATAAGAATCGATTAGGTAACTGAGTTAAAAAGTCATAGTTTGCTTGATGTAATACTTTTGATTCAATACGCTTTTGTTTAGTTACATCACGAATACTCGTAATAGCAACTTTATCGTTGTTTAATTCAGCTAAATTTAAACTAATCTCTACTTGAAACTCTTCTCCCGATTTTTTTACAGCAAAAAGTTCTCTGCCTTCTCCCATAATACGTGTAGAAGAAAACTCAAAAAAATTATTTATTTTTTCTTGATGGTCAACAAACCTTCTTGGCATTAACTCGCTAATATTCAAATTGATGAATTCGGCGGCAGATTAACCAAAAAGTTTTTCCGCGGTAATGTTTACTTGTGTTATGTCACCATTTTGGTTAGCTATAATCATTGCGTCTGGCGATGAATCCAATAATTTATTAGACCAATTCAATGCTTCTAGCACTTTATTTTTTTCTTTGATTGAATTTTTCTTAAACATCTTAAAGAGTAATAATTGCATTGATAATAAAAAAAAGAAAAACATGAATCCTACTGTTTCTACAATACTGAAATTTGACTTAGCACTTTCGCTAAAAACCTTAGCTTTATTATTGGCAAATTCAACTATTGCTACAATTTCACTTTGTAATTCAGCTACTTGTTTGTTATTTTGTTGCCCTGCATACGTTAATCCTACTTCATTAGACCCTACACCATTAATTTTTTGTAAGTGTACATCGAAAACATCCTGCCTAATCACTCTCCAGTTGTTGATTAACTGATAAATATTGTCAATGACTTCTTTCTTGCCTAAATAACGCTGAGAAATTAATGATAATTTACTGAACACCTCACTTTCGTGTTTATTCACGAGTGATAATGCTGTTTTTATTTGTTCGTTGTTCTGTGCATATTTAATATCTTTTATAATCTGATGCATTCTTTGAATATGAAATTGAATATTTAGCGATGCATTTGATACTTTATATGGATGTTGATATAAACGGTTTGTTTCAGTAAATATATTTTCAATTTGGGAAATGATGCAATCCATAGTATTAGTGTTAATAGTGCTGTGCTTACATAGAACCGCGAAATACTTGTCAGTCCAACAATCCTTTTGGTAATGCTAGTCATTAATATTCATCCTTTTTAACGCCCAAATTTGATATTTACTTGTTGTTAGCCGTTAAACTGTGCAATTAAGCTTTGTTGGTCACCCAAACGTGTTAACAGCATTTCGCTTAAAGTAACCGCTTCTCTACCATGATTTTCACTTTCAGTTGACATATCAGAAATGGAAAGAATATTTTGGTTTACTTGCTCTGCAACAACTGACTGCTCTTCAACCGCTGTTGATATTTGAATATTGATATCAGCTAAAGAGGATACTTCTTCGGTAACTTGCCGTAACGCTTCTCCCGTTTGTTCTGCCATTGCAACACAAGCAGTCGACAACTCCTTTCCTTTTGCCATAGAACTTATAACAAAGTCTGATTCTGCTCTTAATTGAATAATTAATTTCCCAATTTCATCAGTAGATTGTTGAGATCGTAACGCCAAAGCTCGCACTTCTTCAGCAACAACCGCGAACCCACGGCCTTGCTCTCCAGCTCTTGCCGCTTCAATAGCAGCATTTAACGCCAGTAAATTAGTTTGATCAGCAATCCCACTGATTTCACTTAAAACAGTTTCAATTGAGCGAGTTCCCTCAATCAAACGATTGATAGCCGTGTCTACCTCATCTAATTGGTCAGATAATTCAGTAATAGACAGTGTTGTTTGTGATACAACCTTTTGTCCTTCATTACTGATATCTAATCCATGCTGAGACGCATCAGCAGCCCTAGAAACAACTTGTGCTATTTCTTGTACCGTTGCAGACATTTGGTTTATTGCGGTGGCAACTTGGTCAGTTTCGCTCTTTTGATTAGCCAAAATATCTGCAACACTACTACCGCGTTGCGCTGATTGAGTTGCGACGTCGTTAATGGTGGTTGAGTCATCACTAACACGACCGACTATAGCTCTAATTTCAGCAGTTCTCATTTTAAGCGCTAATAATATATTCCCAACTTTGTCATTGTTACCAGAATATAAATAGCTCATTAAATCGTTATCAAAAATGTTATGTGCTTCTTGAAGTACGGCCAAATATTGATGGCGCCAAAAGTAAAATAACACAGAGCCAAATAGTGATATCCCTATTAGCGGTATTGATAAAAGTAAATTGCTATCAACAAGAAATAGGTTGGTCACGGATAGTAAGACTAAGGCAAATAAAATAACTTGCACCCAGAGGGTTTTATCTGATTTTTGTTTCGTAGCAGGAGGAGCTTTCCCTTGTTTAAGTTGTGCGTAAACCACATTTGCCCGGTCTTTAACATCTTTATCAAGCACGGTTCGTACAGATTGAAATTCAAAAGTATTACCCGCTCCGCCTTTTATGGGGGTAACGAAAGCATTCACCCAGTAATAATCACCATTTTTACAAAGGTTTTTTACCGGCCCCATCCAAGAGTCACCTTGTTGAATGGTTGACCACAAATTGTTAAATGCCTCTTTGGGCATGTCAGAATGTCGCACTTTATTGTGAGGATTATCGACCAATTCATCTAGAGAGTAGCCAGCAATTTCACAAAAGTTACTGTTTGCGTATTTTATGTGGCTATTTAAATCAGTTGTTGAAAGTAAAATTTCAGATGGAGAAAATAATTGCTCTTTACCCTCATGGGTTTCCCAAAATGTCATTAATAATAAAATCCTACAAAATCTACATCCCCACTAAATAACAGTAATCACTATTAGGGTGTTGTTACGGCTAAAAGAGTGGTTCAAATGATTTAGGAGATAATTCAGTACTGATATTTAACAACAAACGATGTTTTAAAACCATAGTAAATCCATGACTTTAAAATACATTGCGCTTTTTGTATGTTGAATTTTTATTCAATTACGTTTAAATTGTAGTACTTGTTGTAATGTTTTAGATTCAGGCTCATATCTAATTGTAGATAGTGCCTTGCTTATTTTTATTCAATCATAAATGAGTTGTTTTACATCAATGAATGGGTGTTTATACAGAAAATGTACATTGAAAATCATTACAAACTTACATTTTCACAAAGTAACAATCAAAAGGTATAACTAATTCAAGCTATGAATAAGATAACTTTCCCAAGTGTTGAAGATCATTTTAATGGATTGAAGGGGTTTGATATTCATGCAGTCCAACTATCTCCAGGCAGGTTTTTATGTCAACAAAGAGATTTACAATTACCAAAATTAATATTAGGTGATCGCTTTATTAGTACTTCTATACAATATCAAAGTATTTTACAACAAGATTGTTTCTATATACTAATTCCTAGGCATAATGATGAAATGTCGGTAAATGGCCGAAAAATACCTTTAAATCAACCACTGATTTTTACCAAAAATCAAGATATGTTAGTCCAGGTCCCTGATAATTATTATGCTTTTTATATTATTATCACAACGGATGAATTAACAAAATATTTTGATGAGGAATATATAGAACAATTAAAAAAGATCATTCAGCAGCAAAATTTTGTGAAAAACATATTTTATCAACCAGAAAACAATCAAAAGTATCTATGTTCATTAATAGAAAACCTACTTAACAAGAGTAATTACTTAAGCTACCAAACAGTACTTGATAGCCAAGAAAGCATAATAGAATCAATATGCAGGCTGCTAACACTAGCTTTAGAACTACCGAAAATTAACAACGTTGATATGCCGACAAGGTTAGCCATTGTAAACCGTGCTTTAAAGCACATACATAAAAATAGCTTTTCAAATCTTACTATTTTCGAGTTAGCTAAAGTAAGTTTTTGCTGCGTTCGTAGTCTAGAATATGCCTTTAAATCGATACTCAGCATGTCTCCAAAGCAGTACTTAATTAAAAGACGATTTCAGTTAATCCACTCAGCTTTAAAAAATAAAAATAACATTTCTATTAGTGAAATTATTAATACTTTTGGAGTTGTAAATCAAGGTCGTTTTGCTCAAGATTACTTTAAGTTTTATAACGAATATCCTCATCAAACTCGTGGTAGCGTATCCTGTTTGTAAAGTTACAGCTATTATTTCAGTAATAATTGTATATTTTTAATTAAACACATTTCTTTTATTTTAAAGGCTATGTTCCCGCTAAGTGTTGTTGAGCTTTGAAGAGATTGTTTTTATTAGGATTTTCATTTGTATCTAAAAACCTAAACCAGCCTAAGTAATTTTCTAAATACTTAGTTGCCAC
>MAAC01020245.1_pt1 | contig 31192 bp, 24 predicted proteins | sample 1115981 | NCBI WGS metagenome assembly MAAC01 (sample SAMN04961126, study PRJNA320927) | seawater metagenome | isolation source: sample BD02T64 sea water enriched with oil for 64 days | place: USA:Gulf of Mexico | collected 2013-07-27 | reverse complement strand
TAAACGAATTTGGTTGTCTAGAATATCTGTAATTAACTCATTTAAACGATGAGCTGGCTCTTTACGCCCGCCTCGTTGTCCACCTTTAATAGCCATGTTCCTCCAAAGAACTCTTTTTAACTTATTTAAACTCTGCCCAAATTCTATACCATTACAGAAAAGGCAGACTATATTATTTTTATAATGTTATCCGTTGCTAATTTTACTGTTATTTAAGTTTTACTGACGATTTTTAACTTCGTCAGATAACTTAGCAATAAAGTCATCAACAGACATTTTTCCTAAATCTTCACCACTTCGAGTTCGAACGGCAATTTCACCCGCTTCCATTTCTTTATCACCAACAACTAATAAATAAGGAACTCGCTTCAAAGTGTGCTCGCGGATTTTAAAGCCTATCTTCTCATTTCTCAAGTCTATTTTTGCTCTAAAGCCATTTTCTTTTAGTTTTTTAACAACTTTCTCACAATATGGCGCTTGTTTATCGGTAATATTCATAATTGTGGTCTGAATAGGCGATAACCAAGTTGGGAATTTGCCAGTGTACTCTTCAATTAAAATACCAATAAAACGTTCTAATGAACCTAGAATTGCGCGATGAATCATTACCGGAGTATATCGTTCGTTATCTTCACCGACATAAGTTGCACCTAAACGCTCTGGTAATGCAAAATCAAGCTGTACTGTGCCACATTGCCATGCACGACCTAAACAGTCCATTAAGGTGAATTCTATTTTAGGCCCGTAAAAAGCCCCTTCACCAGGTAGGTATTCAAACTTAATATTGCTATCAGTTAGTGCTTGTGCAAGACCTGCTTCAGCTTTATCCCAAATGTCATCACTACCGATACGGTTATCTGGGCGTGTTGACAATTTAACAACGATATCTTCAAAACCAAATGAACCATATACGTCATAAACCATTTCAATACATTTTGTCACTTCAGCTTGTACTTGTGACTCCATACAGAAAATATGAGCATCATCTTGAGTAAAACCACGTACACGCATTAAGCCATGTAAAGAGCCTGACGGTTCATTACGATGACAACAGCCAAATTCAGCAATACGTAATGGCAAATCACGATAAGACTTTAACCCTTGATTAAATATCTGTACGTGACCCGGGCAGTTCATTGGTTTAATGGCATATTCACGCTTTTCAGATTCAGTAGTAAACATACCATCAGCATATTTATCCCAGTGACCTGATTTTTCCCAAAGACTTCTGTCCATCATCATTGGCGCTTTAACTTCGTCGTAATCATATTCGTGTAATTTTTCACGAACAAATTTCTCTAATTCCGTGTAAATCGTCCAACCATCATTATGCCAAAACACCATGCCTGGCGCTTCTTCTTGCCAATGGAATAAATCTAATGTTTTACCAATTTTACGATGATCACGTTTTTCAGCTTCAGCTAAACGCACAATATACGCTTTTAGTTGCTTTTTATCAGCCCACGCTGTGCCATAGATACGTTGTAACATTTTATTATCTGAATCACCGCGCCAGTATGCGCCAGCAACTTTCATTAATTTAAAATGATGACAATGGCGCATGCTTGGTACATGAGGGCCACGACACATATCAATGTATTCTTGGTGATGATATAACGCTGGAGTATCTGTCTTCTCGATGTTTTCATCAAGAATTTGTAATTTATAAGTTTCACCACGTTCAGTAAAGGCATCATAAGCATCTTGCCATGTACCTGTTTTTTTAATTACTTCGTATCCAGTACGCGCAAGTTCAGTCATGCGCTTTTCAAGTTTAACTAAGTCATCTTCTGTAATTGACTCATCAAGATCAATATCGTAATAAAAGCCATTTTCAATCGTTGGACCGATAGCCATTTTTACATTAGGGTACAATTGCTTTATGGCATGACCCAATAAATGCGCACACGAGTGGCGAATGATCTCAAGCCCTTCACTATCTTTACTGGTAATAAGTTGTAAAGAAGCGTCTTGAGTAATTAATTCACAGGCATCAACAAGATTACCATCGATACGACCAGCAATAGTTGCTTTGGCAAGACCAGGGCCAATATCAAGGGCTACATCCATTACAGATACGGCTTGTTCAAAAGAGCGTTGTGAACCATCAGGGAGAGTAATTACAGGCATGTTTTTCCTTATCAGTGGCGGCGCATACTAAGCGTCGCTTGAATTTAAATAGTTAAAAAATAATGGTATCAGCAGTTGCTTCCTGCAATTGCGCAATCACGTTCATCCTGAACTAAAAAAAGAGCATAGCGCTCTTATCAATAACAATTTGATTTTCTGCTGATGATTGTAAAAGTCTTGCCCTTATTAAACAAGGGTTTTCAGCAAGCTTTGAACAATTAGCATTGAATACACCTAATAAAAGCTCAACAACAGTCAACATTAGCCTTATAAAAACTATCTCGCTGTAATAAACAATAGTGTTATCAGTACAAACTCTGCATAGTACTTTGGCAAAAAATCAGTGATACTACTGACATATGTTTAAATAACTAGCTGAATATAGTGAACAAATCATCCACTTTTATAGCACTACTAGTATTTAATTGTTTACACTTTTCCTATGCAGAACAAGTGCCATGGAAGTTATGGAAAAAAAATAGCTCGCAAAGCGTTAGTTATCGTCCCGCTTTAATAAATAACCAAATTGACAAAAAATTAATAGAAATTAAAGCGAGCACGACAGTAAATTCGACCATGTCTGGATTTTTACTTTTTTTACAAGATGTTAATAACACACAACAATGGTTAGTCAATGCCAGCGAAAGCAAAATAATTCAGCGACATTCAACGGAAGAAAGCAGCTTCTATATAAAGCTCACCCAACTATGGCCGTTAAGACCCCGAATATTAATACTTAACTCCACTTACTGGCAAAATGATGATCTGAGTATTGAAATCAAACTAACAGATGCTGATCCTATCTCACTTGAAGAGACAACATCTGTAACAATTGAGCATTTAGCAGAGTTTTTACAGGTAAAAACCCATAGTGCCCATTGGAAAATAATACCCAAGTTATCAAAAGGTGAAGGTCATAAAGTTTCAATTGAATATGTGTTTATCGCAGACGGACGCGGAGATACACCGAAATGGCTAGCTGACCACTTAGCATTGAAATCTATTTGGAAAAGTATGCGAAATATTAGACGACAATTGCCGCAAGAAAAGTGGCAGCATAAAACGATAAAAGGTATTACTGAATTATCAGTAATACCTTCAACTAGCAAGCCTTAACTACACTAGAGCTGAACCACAAAAGTTATCTGAAGTTATTGCTCTGCAGTAATAGATAAGGCTATTGCTTCAGCAATTTTAATACCATCGATGCCAGCAGATAATATTCCACCTGCATAACCTGCCCCCTCACCAGCAGGATATAAGCCTTGTGTATTAAGACTTTGCAACGTCTCTTTATCACGGGTTATTTGTATCGGGGATGATGTTCTTGTTTCTACTGCCGTTAAAGTAGCTTCAGACATGGAAAAACCGTTAATTTTTTTATTAAAAGCAGGCAATGCTTCTCGAATCGCGGCTATCGCATAATCCGGTAAGGTTTCACTTAAATCACAATAAGTGACACCAGGTTTATATGAAGGTGTCACACTGCCATGCTCGCCGCTTTTACGTCCAGCAAGAAAGTCTCCAACAAGTTGTACCGGTGCATCGTAGTTTTCTCCACCAAGTTTAAACGCTTTTTCTTCTAATTTGCGCTGAAAATCGATACCTGCAAGTACATAATCCCGGGTCGAGGCAAACTCACTCGTGACGAAATCTTCTGGTTCAATACCAACCACAATAGCACTATTGGCATTACGTTCATGACGGGAGTATTGGCTCATGCCATTAGTTACAAGACGCCCTTCTTCAGAGGCCGCGGCTACAACCGTCCCACCTGGACACATACAAAAACTATAAACTGAGCGACCATTCTTACAATGGTGCACTAACTTATAGTCGGCAGCCCCTAAAATTTCATTTCCTGCATTTTTACCAAAACGCGCCTCATCAATAACTGACTGCTCATGCTCTATACGAAATCCAACTGAAAAAGGCTTTGCTTTTATGTAAACGCCTTCATCAAATAACATTTTAAAGGTATCACGAGCACTATGGCCAATAGCCAGCGCAATATGATTGGTTTCAATATGCTCGCCACTTGACAGCGTTAAGCCAGTTACTTTTTTATTTTGGTAACCTTCAATGCCCTGGGTAGTGCGCTCATTACCATCAACATCGGTAAAATGAATGTTATCAACTCGCTGGTTAAATCGCACTTCACCACCTAATTCAAAGATTTTAGCTCGCATTTGCTCAACCATGGTCACTAATTTAAACGTGCCAATATGGGGCTTACTTACGTACAAAATCTCTTCCGGTGCACCTGCATCAACAAACTCATGCAAAACTTTTCGACTGTAATGCTTAGGATCTTTTACCTGACTATAAAGCTTGCCGTCAGAAAAGGTACCCGCACCTCCTTCGCCAAACTGCACATTAGACTCAGTATTTAGTATTTTTTTACGCCAAAAGCCAAACGTGTCTTTAGTACGTTGTCTTACTTCTTGACCACGTTCTAATATAATCGGTTTAAACCCCATCTGCGCAAGTACTAAACCAACAAATAAACCACATGGCCCCATACCAATAACGACAGGACGATTTTTAAGGTTACTTGGTGCTTGGCTGACAAATTTGTAGGCCATATCGGGGGTTGCTTTTACTTGAGCATCATCATTAAACGTTGCAAGAAGCTCTTCATTTACATTGGTTTCAACATCAAGGGTATAAATCAGGAAGATACTATTTTTTTTACGCGCATCATAACCACGTTTAAACACGGTATAGTTAATTAACTGCTCTGCGTTAATTGATAACTTAGTTAAAATAGCTTGTTCAAGCTCGTGCGCTTGATGGTCAAGTGCAAGTTTGATATTGGTTAAACGAATCATTCTTTGAGATACCAGCATAGGAAGAGTAATATTTTTCACTATTTTACCTGTACGCTATCATTTTAGAAACAAGAGATTGAAATTGCTCTCAACAAAGGTATGATCCACACCACTATTAAGACAAATATTAATGATTTTAAATAACCTTATGGCATTTGTAGTAACCGATAACTGTATATTATGTAAATACACTGACTGTGTCGCAGTGTGCCCTGCTGATGCTTTTTATGAAGGTCCTAATTTTCTTGTGATTAGCCCTGATGATTGTATCGATTGTGACCTCTGCCCTGTTGAATGCCCAGCTGATGCAATCTATCAAGAAGATGAAGTCCCTGCAGACCAGCAAGCGTTTATTGAGCTTAATGCTGAATTATCGAAACATTGGCCGAGAATTACTGAAGTAAAGCCGCCTTTAAACCAAGCAAAAAAATGGGATGGTGTTACCAATAAAATCCAATATTTAGAGACTCAATCAGACGAGTAATTCTAAGGAAATAAATTATCTCTACCAAGACTACACTCTGTGGGAAAGCAGCTATACTAAAGAAAATATAATTACTCTTGGAGATAACTATGTGGCATTGCATTGAACAGGCCATTAGCGTTGAAACCGGGAATCCATTTTATATTTCAGAAAAACAAGAAATATCAACAAGAGGTGCTGCAACCTCTTCATTCACTGGTTTATATGATAATAAAGAGCCAGCGCCCAATTTATCTTTTAAGATAAGTGATGGCTATCGTAGTTATTTTCTAAAGATCAACAATAAAGACTATTTAGAAAACTTCCAAGCTGAAGCCTATTCATTAAAACAACTTAATAGCTTAGCTCACATCGCCAGTCCAAAAGTAACGGGTATAGGTACGAGTTTAAATAAGAGTTTTTTGATACTCAATTATATTGACTTTAGTAGAGCAAAACCTGTGCTTTGGTATCAACTGGGCCAACAGCTCGCTCAAATGCACTATGAAACTCGCCATGGCCAATTCGGTTGGCAACATGATAACTTCATCGGTAGTACCATTCAGCCGAACCACTGGAGCAGTAACTGGACAACTTTTTTTTCTGACCAACGCATTGCATGGCAATTACAATTGCTGTCCGAACGTTCCATAATGCTGGGTAACATTGAGCATATTACCCAAGTTTGTCACGATGCATTACTTCATCACCACGCAACACCTTGTTTAGTTCACGGTGATTTGTGGCAAGGGAATACGGGGTTTTCTGGTGAACAAGCCATGATATTTGATCCTGCTTGCTATTACGGCGATCGAGAAGTTGATATTGCTATGACCGAACTTTTTGGCCATTTCCCAGATGATTTTTATCATGGCTATCAAGCTGAATATCCCCTTGATGACGGTTATGAACAGCGAAAATTGGTCTACAACTTTTACCATATTCTCAACCACGCCAATATTTTTGGTGGCATATATATAGAACAAGCAAAGGCTATTTTATCAAGAATAATATCAACAACAGCGCATTAACTAGTAACTATTGGCAAAAAATATGACTAAAGATCTAAACGAAAAACGCATTGAGTGTCCACATTGTGGTCATCATTTAAGAGTCACCATTGATTCATCTGGCGGTGATCAAGACTTTTATGATGAATGCCCTGCCTGCTGTAAAGAAATCCATTATAAATTACACATTGATGAGTACCACCAAAAAATTCAACTTGCTATTGATAGTGATGATGAACAAATATTTTAAAAAATAATTAATACAATAACATCGCTACTTCTTGCTTGGAAAAGCCTTCTTCAATATGATGTCAAACTTTCATCATAAGAACTTATTCCAAAACATAATGAATTTCTCCTCTTTTTTCACACACACCAAAAGCTTAATTAAACTAGCCTACCCTATTTTAATTGCACAACTGATCCAAAACCTTATGGGCTTTGTTGACATTGTTATGGCTGGGCGAGTTAGCGCTACTGATATGGCTGCCGTTGCCGTAGCAAATAGTATTTGGCTACCACTTATATTAACGGTCTACGGTTTAATCATGGCACTTGCCGCCATTGTTTCTCAGCTTGCGGGGGCAAAAAACTTTTCCGCCATTAGCGAGCAAACCTATCAAACCGCTTGGATTGCCTTAGCGTTAGGCTTATCACTTATTGGTTTGTATTACTTACTTGCGCCCATTATCGCCCCAGCAATAGAGCTAGAAGGTAAGTTAAAACCTTTATTATTTGATTATCTACAATACATTGTTTGGGGCGCCCCCGGTTACTGTCTTTATTTAGTGTTAAGAAACTACACCGAAGGCTTGTCTTTTACCAAGCCAACCATGGTTATTAGCATTATTGGTTTATTAGTTAACATTCCCGCCAACTACATTTTTATCTACGGAGAATTTGGTGCACCCGCATTAGGAGGCGCTGGCTGCGGCGTAGCAACGGCACTCGTATATTGGGCCATGTTTATCAGCATGTTCATTTATACCTATAGCTCAAAAGTGCTCAAACATGTTTCTCTTTTTGATAAATTCTACTGGCCTAACTGGCAAGAGATAAAACAAATTCTTAACTTAGGTATTCCCATTGCCTTATCTTTACTCTTTGAAGTTAGCTTGTTTGCAATTGTGGCGATTATGTTAGTGCCATTTGGCGCAGAAGTAGTCGCGAGTCATCAAATAGCACTTAACTTTAGTGGCTTAATATTTATGGTGCCATTAAGTTTAGCCATGGCGACAACCATAAAAGTTGGTTACGCTATCGGTCATAATAATCACCAACAGGCAAAAGACTATACTCTTCATGCTATTTCGCTAGGACTATTACTTGCTGTTTTTACCGCCTTAATCACCGTGCTTTTTAGAGTACCTATTGTCAGTATCTACACCACTGAAGCGCCAGTAATAGAGCTTGCCGCTAACATTATGTTACTAGCCACTCTGTATCAGTTTTCAGACACCGTACAAGTGGTGTCAGCAGGCGCATTAAGGGGCTATAAAGATACTAAATCTATTTTATACATCACCTTTGTTTCATACTGGTTAGTGGGGCTAAGCGTTGGTTTGATTTTAGGTATTACCGACTGGGTGGTTCCCCAAATGGGGCCTTATGGCTTTTGGATAGGTTTTATTACCGGCTTAACAACTGCCGCAGTATTACTTGCTTGGCGTTTAAAGATAATTCAAAGTCGAATTCAAAACCGTCTTGCTTTAAAAACAAGCAACTAAACTTAATTTAAGCCTATTTATGCAAAAGCACTTGCAAGCAAGATAGTTGAAAGCTAACATAGCGCCCGTTGAATAATTCAATGACTTAAAAGTCGATAGTGAATTACGCTCGCTTAGCTCAGTTGGTTAGAGTACTTGCATGACATGCAAGGTGTCGCAGGTTCGAGTCCCGCAGCGAGCACCAAATACAGGTTCAATAAGAACCTAAAAGAACCCGAAAAGCCTTTATCATTAAGCTTTTCGGTTTTTTTTATGTCCGAAGCTATTTAATATCATTCCGTGACATCCACACTTTTTAGGAGTACTTTTAGGAGTACCAGAAAAATCCATCAAGTTGAGGTACTCCAAAATAGCCAAATTAACAAAACCACTAACCAACACAGAAGTAATACAAGCTAAACCAAAAGACAAATTATATAAGTTTAGGGAGCGGAACCACTCATAACTTGTACAAAAAAATGTAGATAATTCAGGAGCCATTATTTAATTTGGTGTTATTACTTGTAGGAGCGGTTTTAACCGCGATTTTTAGAAGAGCTCGGGAATAAATTCCCTCCTACAGGTTTTTTAACTCTATTCCTGAGCCAAGTGCATAGGCATGATAATTTTTATATAAAAAATTAGCTTATCAAGCGCACCAAGTTGCCATAAACCTATCGTTGCAATATATCAACGGTCTGAAACTATTGAAATGCTTTATCCAAGCAGCTGGTTTATAACTTCAACACTTAAGAACATTTTAGCAATATCATCACTGCCACCATTATCTAAACTAGTAAAACCAAGGCTTAGATAAAAATTAGTCGCGGCTGGGTCTGCATCCAAGTACAGCCCATATATTCCAATATCTTTTGATGCTCGATGTACTCGATGTAAAACATCTGACATCATTTTACGCCCAATACCATGCCCTTGAAGAGGAAGGTTAACACCAAGCATCACTAAACGAACACATGGAATATCTCTAGGTAGACTTCCTTTAGATAAGACTTCTAATGCACTAGCTTGTAGTTTGAAGGTTGTAAACGTCATCTTCGTGGTATTTTAATCGAAGATCTTATCACTTTAGACTAAGATTACCGCTTAATAAACTACGGGAATGACGAACCTGAGCGAAGTGCATAGGCACGTAATAATAAGCTTTTAATCTTCAATTATGACTTGAGGCTTACTAATTCCTTCTTAGCTAGGTATAATTCACGGGTTCATTTTTCATTATATTTACGCCCAAAAAAGCAGAGTCTCTTAATGAGTTATACCCCACTAGAACAATTAAAAAACGCTTGGATTTTCAAACATAAAAGCTTGCCTATTAGTGACGGTGATTTAACTAAAATCAAACCGATGACAAAAGATCGTGCCAATGTAGTGTGGGATACTTTTATTAGCCGCCAAGTAGATCACCCTGATTTTTTTAAAAAAGGTGATTGGCCTTTTGATAAAAACAATTGGCAAGAGCAAGGCAAATGGGAAGGTATTTGGGACAGTAATGAAGACAGTTTACCAGAGCTAATTACCAGCCATATTGCTTGGGATAATAATACTGTAGTTTATTATTGCTCAAACCGAGACAATGTTATTGAAACAACTTGGGCGGTATTTGCCCGTTGTTGGAAAAACTTTTTATTTATGGATGATGGCCCCATTCTTATCGGTAAAAAACGCTCTCAGGTAGTGCAATTTACCAGTAATGGCTATTTCAACATTGGCGAAAAGCCTAAACAATGACAACCAAAACGGCATTACACCCAAATAATAAACACCGTAAAGAATATGACTTTGCGGCGCTTGTTAAAATATCTCCTGCTTTATCCGCCTTTATTATACAAAATAAGCACAACCAGCAAGACACGCTAGACTTTAGCAATGCTAATGCGGTTAAAGCGTTGAACTTTGCTTTATTAAAAAAGCATTATCAAATTCAACACTGGGACTTTCCTCAAGGCTATTTATGCCCTCCCATTCCTGGACGCGTTGATTATATTCACTACCTTGCCGATTTATTAAAAGAGAGTAATGCTACCACCAAGATAAAAGCTGAAGGTAAAATATCGGTGTTAGATATTGGTACTGGCGCTACTTGCATCTATCCTATTTTAGGGGCGCGTGAATATGGTTGGCATTTTGTCGCCTCAGATATTGATCCCATCTCAATTAAAGCAGCTAACGTTAATGTTAATGCCAATCACAATATTGCTAAACATGTTCGCTGCCGATTACAAAACAACAGCGCTAATATCTTTCAAGGCATAATCAACAAAGGGGAGTTTTATCATTTAACAATGTGTAACCCGCCTTTTCATAAGTCTTTGGCTGATGCTAGTGAAGGTAGTAACCGAAAGTGGCAAAACTTAAATAATAAAAACAATAAAAATTATAAAGACAATAAAAATAAGCAAAATAAAAGCGTTCAGGATAAAAGTAACCCTAAAGCGGCTCTTAATTTTGGTGGCCAAAAAGCAGAGCTTTGGTGTCAAGGTGGCGAGGTAGCGTTTATCCGACAAATGATTAAAGAAAGTAAGCAATATCGTGAACAAGTGCAGTGGTTTACTTGTTTAGTTTCTAAAAAAGATCATTTATCGGCACTAAAGTTGACTCTTAAAAAAGCCAATGTAGCACAAATAAAAGTGGTTAATATGGCGCAAGGGCAAAAAATCAGTCGCTTTATTGCTTGGCGTTTTACTAACGACTTACTTTAATAACAAAATAAGGTCGGTTTACATAAGCACGTTAGTAACTTGCTAATCTATGGTAAATGCATCATTTAGTGGCAAGCGTAAACTCATGAAAATATGCTAAAATCATTCTAAAAGCACTCTAAAATCACTCTAAAGATAATCTATGTTTTAATATTGGCAACAATACAACTATACAACTATTCTAAATGTAACACTTTAAATTATTAAAATGTATATGGATGTTATGAGCGATAATAAAATTAAATTTACACATAGTTTAAAAGGTAAAATTCTTCTTTATCTTACCCTACCAACAATTATCATTATCGTCGCAATTGTCGCTGTAATAGCCAATTCATCATTTTCTTCGGCAAGAAAACAAGCTGAGCTTTCCTTAAAGCAAGCTACACATTCTATTGCTTTGGAAATAGAGCGCCATAATGAATTAGCCACTAGAACAGCCAAAATGATGGTTTTATCACAAGAAGTTGATATGTTTGGAAAGCGTATAGTGTCGAGTAATTTTGCTCAGCGCGTTTTAAAAGAGTTCCCTGAATATACAGGCGCTTATTTTGGCTATGAAGTCAATATTGATGAACAAGATCATCTTTATATTCGTACTGAACATACTGATAAAATAATGGATAAAGCGGGTCGTTTTCTTCCTTATTGGTTCAGAGATAGCAATGATAATAATAAATTCTCAGTTGCACCATTAATTGATATGGAAACAAGTCTTTACTACGATGGCGTTAAACGTTTATTCAAAAAGACGAATATACCGCAAGCATTAGTCACTGAACCTTATATGTATCAAGGTAAAATGATTGTAGAACAAAGTTACCCTATCACACTAGGTAACAAATTTTTGGGCATTGGTGGTGTTGATCGTTCTTTGGCTGATATTGAAACTTACCTACTTAACATTAAACAGCAAACAAACAGAGATATATTTTTAATCAGTCGAGATGGCCGCTTTATTTCAACAACGCATCAGGGGAGTCAGCTACAAAGTAAAAAGATTGCAGACTCTGTATATGCAAGTTTATTTTCCCCTTTTTACCAAAGTCGTGAAAAACAGCAAGTAGAAATAATGCAAGATCCTATTGTCGAACAATCTTTTTATTTTGCCAGCGACTTTATTAAAACAGGTGAATGGTTAGTTATATTAAGCGAGTCAGAAGAGCAAGTCATTGGCCCTATCCATCAACTTTTTATCAAAACAAGTATTTTTGCTGTGGTTGGCATTCTGTTATTGATTGGTTTGTCTTTATGGTTTGTTAAATCGATCAGTTCTAGGATAAATAGTGTCATGATCATGGCAGAGAAAATCGCAATAGGTGACTTATCTTCAAATACTTCTAGCAATAATACTAAAGGCCGCGATGAAATTTCTGCCTTGTCGGCAAGTTTAAAAAAGGTTGCCCTTTCCTATGAGCAAATAGGTAAACTTTGCACGGCTATCGCAGCTGGTGATTTCAGCGCAAGCATGACAAAACGTAGTGAGAATGACACGGTTGCCGATTCCATAAATTTTATGTCAACACGAAGAAAAGAAATAGAAGCAAGCTTATTAGAACGTTCAAACCTTATTATTACCAATACACAAACACAAAGTTTAGAAATTGAAAACGTCGCGACAGCAATGAATGAAATGTCAGCGACTATAACCGAAGTAGCAAGTTTGGCAACTAAATCAGCCGACAATGCCGCTGATGCAGTTTCTTCTACAGGGGACACTCAAAAAGTACTTTCTCATGCCGTGATTGAAGTAAAAGAACTATCCGCTGAAATAACATTAGCGAGTGACGCTATATCAGAAGTTGCCATCAGTAGTGAAAATATCAGTAGCATAGTAGAAACTATTAACATGATAGCTGAACAAACCAACTTATTAGCTCTTAATGCTGCAATTGAAGCAGCAAGAGCAGGTGAGCAAGGGCGTGGCTTTGCTGTAGTTGCTGATGAGGTAAGAGATTTAGCCTCTAAAACGCGTTCGTCTACAGAAGAGATAAGTGAGCTTATTACTAAATTACAACAAGAAGTTAACTCTGCAGTTGCCAAAGTTGCAGAGGGAGTCAACAAGACTAACTCAACGGTAAGTAAAAGTGAGGAAGCTTACGACTCGTTAACCAGTATTACGAATAAAATAGATGACATTAGCAGCCACATGACACAGGTGGCAACGGCAGTTGAAGAACAAAGTATAACTTGTGAAGAAATAAATAAAAATGTGGTGACTATTCACGATGCAGTAAAAGAACTCGCTGACTTTGCGAATACAGAGATAGACTAAAGTAAAAATGGTAATCCCTTTAGCTGTTAAGAGATAAGAGGGTCGCACATTAGATCTTATACTGAAACGGAAGCCTAATATGAAAAGTGTGCCAGAATATAGACCTATTCCCTGGTTCTTACCTGCTATCGCGGCATTAATTGTATTATCAGTACTTTTTTGGTTTGGCTTACAAGAACAGCAATATTTACTCAACAAGAGTATTGAGGAAACAATAAAGCAAAGGCTCTCTACAGCAGAGCATGTTGCCCGACAAATAGAGACAGCATTACAACGAACAAAAGATTCAGCCGACCGACTCGCAATGTACTTATCTTCAGCATTGTCATCATATCCTCATGACACCTCACCTCAGTTTGAAATCTTATTTGAAAAATTCCCTGATAACACTATACGTAGTATTAAAAAAAACTATGATGCCAATACTCAAGCGGGTGTATGGATACCCGCCCACCATTTAATTAACAAACAAAATAAAACACAGATTGTTAAAGCAAAATATAGTATTGAAGCGTATGGATTAGGAGCCAAACAACAACCATATGTTGATACTTGGTTTATGCCCAAAAAAGGAGGAATTGTTATTTACTGGCCTGATGAAGAAAACTTTATTTATCAGGCTAAGTCAGATTTCAACTATAAAGATACACAATGGATGGCTCCTGCACGACCAGAAAACAATCCTCAAAAGAAAAGTTACTGGACAAATCTTTCGTTGGATCCTATTCCACATATTTGGATGCTGTCTGCCGTTGCCCCTCTTTATTTTGGTGAGAAATGGCAGGGAACAGTAGGACATGATATTCCTCTTGAGCATATTTTAACTAATACCAATCTATTGAATAAACAAGAAAATAGTCGGTTTATTTTAGTCACCGAAGAACAATACGTTGTCGCCTCAGACATTTACGCTAAGGAACTTAAAAGTTTAGCTGGTAATATCAAAGTAAAGCAACTTTCAGATGACAGATGGAACAAAGCGATAACACTGGCACATAAAGAGAACGTTGTTAACGAACAACATACAAGCTACCAAATAGAGGGAGAGTTATTTACGATTTCCTATATTAGTGAGCAAAATTGGTTATTGATAACATCCATGCCTTTGTCGCCAATTACACAAGAAACTAAAAGCTCTTTTAAGAATTTAAGAAATATAGCATTTGCTTCAATCTTTATAGAGATACTGGTCGTATCAATTATTATTGCATGGGGTCATCGAATAAACCTTGCATATATTGGTGAATTAACATCCATACATGCAGAATTAAAGCAAAGAAAAGAACGTTACAAAAATCTTGTTGAAAATGTGCCAAGCATTGTCTATCAATGTCAAAATAATAAAAGTTGGAATATGACTTTTATTAATGGCGCTTGTCATGTAATTACTGGTTACGAAGTAGATGAGCTTATCAATAATGAGCTTATTTCGTTTGCTGACTTAATTCACCCTGAAGATCGTGATCATGTATGGGAGAAAATACAAAGTGCTTTGCAGTCAAATGAACAATATGAAGTAATTTTTCGTATTAGTCACAAAAATGGAGCTTGCCATTGGGTGTTGGAGCGCGGACAAAGAGCCATTGATGAACAAGGAAAGGTCTATTTAGAGGGGGTAATCACAGATATTACTCAATTAAAAACAGCCGAGTTTGAACTACAAGAACTTAATGGTGAATTGGATTTTAAAGTAAAAGAGCGTACGAGTGAATTGATAACATTAAATAATACTTTAAATCTGCAAGCATTAGAGCTTAAATCATCATTTACTGAATTGAAACAGGCACAAAAAAGGTTAATTGAAACAGAAAAGATGGCTTCTTTAAGCAATTTAGTTGTGGGTATGGCTCATGAACTTAATACGCCTTTGGGAAATTTACAAATGCTGGCCAGTATCTTGGAAGATCAGTTCCATGACTTGCAATTCCATTTAACACAAAAAACACTTAAGCAAGACTTGATGAGTAAATTTATTTTGGCCAGTAATAAAATATTGTCTTCCATCAATACAAATACCCAATCAATGATTGTGCTAAGTGATAGCTTTAAAAGTATCGCCATTAAAGATAATGAGCAAAAAAGTCAAAAATTTAACCTAAAAGAGCAAGTACAAAGTGCTGTTCACACTTATAGAAGTGAATTAAAAAACAAGTCAGTTAAGGTAGCTGTTAATATCCCTGACGATATTAATATTATAAGCCAGTCAGCAACACTTTATCAGGTACTCACTCATTTACTTGTGAATTCACTAAGCCATGGTTTTGAAAATAAAAAATCAGGAAAGATAAATATTACCGCTAAATATAACCAAAAAGAAGTTTTTCTGCGATATTGTGACGACGGTGACGGAATACCAGAAAGTATTCAACAAAATATTTTTGAACCTTTTACAACAAACAAAAGGGGTGCTGGCTCAATAGGTTTAGGCTTGAATGTAGTATATAACTTAATAGTGGAAGGATTAAACGGAACTATCAAATATATTAATAAACCTATTGGTGCCGAGTTCGTTATCAACATCCCAAAAGAAAGAAGTTAAATTTTGTTGAGCAGTATTATTTCTGTTATATGAATTAAGCTATGACTTGATTTTATTGATTCCTTGCCATACTCTCAGGCATCAGCACCGCAATAACCTGCCCTTTAGCGCAAATAACCTCATTGGCAGACAAGGTTATTTCAACAATAACCTTCCGCGCTTTTACTTCACTAAAGCGCCCTATTAACTCTAATTCTACACCTTGCGGAGTAGGCGCTAAATAACTGATATTTAACGCACCCGTAACAAAACGTAGCGCGGGCGAACTGCCCATTTCTCGCGCTTGAGCAAGGTGCGCTATGGCAGAAGCACTCCCCGTGCCATGACAATCAATCAGTGATGCCGTCATACCGCCATAAACAAAACCGGGAATAGCGGTATAAATATCACTAGGAGTATAATGAGCAACTGTAGTGCTAGCGAGCAAATCTTGCTTGTCGATATGCTGCCAAAAGCTTTTTAGCTGATGACCATGGGTATTGTTTTTACCACAGCCGTAACAGTGGCTTAATTCTTCTGGGTAACCGTCTTGAAAAGCTTGTTTGCTCATATTAATTCCTAATAATTCTTATTAATTCCTAAAAGTTGCGTTTAGTTTTGCTTAGCTACGTTTAATTATACTTAGTTATGCTTAATTAATTGCTCTAAGATCATCAATCACTTTGCCATCGTCAGCTAAAGTGCCCAAGGCAACAAACTCAATGGTAGCCGTTAATTTTGTTACTTTTTTCAATGTTGTGGCAATGTTTTCAATTGCACCCGCAATATCAGCATCAGAATAAGCGGTAGTCTCTAACTCGCATTGTAAATGCATTTGATCGTTAAAATTAACTTGCGAAACCGACAAGCGCATTTTAGCGATATGTGAATAGGCTTGTCGTACTTGCTCTATTTGCTCTGCATGTACAAACATGCCTTTTACTTTGGTGGTTTGATCCGCGCGACCTAACCAACCTTTAATGCGCATATTAGTACGGCCACAAGCACTTATCCCTGACTTCACTGCCGATAAATCTCCCGTAGCAAAGCGAATAAGCGGGTAATCAACATTGAAACTAGTGACGACTACTTCACCAATTTCGCCATCCGCAACAGCCTCTAACGTGCCCGGGCGAACAATTTCTACCAATATGTCTTCGCCAATAATAAAGCCATCATCACATAGCGATTCAAAACCAATTAAACCAACATCGGCACTGGCATAAGCTTGTAAAGCGTCAATACCTGCAGCACTAAGTTCAGCTCTTAGTGCTTTAGGCAATGCTTCGCCAGTAACTAATGCTTTAGTAACACTGGCTATATCGCGATTTTCAGTCTTGGCTTTATCTAGTAATATTTTTAAAAATGATGGTGTGCCGCAATACCCGTGTGGCTTTAAATGTTCAATAACATCAAGCTGTTGCTCTGTTTGTCCCGGGCCTGCGGGAATAACCACACAGCCACAAGCTCTAGCTCCTGAGTCTAAAATAAAACCGCCAGGGGTTAAGTGATAAGACAAACAATTTTGTACTACATCGCCTGCTCTAAAGCCTGCGGCATAAAAAGCTTGCCCCACACGCCACCAGTCATCGGTGGTATTTTCGGGATCATAAATAGGCCCCGGCGATTGAAAAATTCGGCCAATGTTCGCTGTTTTAGCATGTAAACCACCAAAAGGGACGCTTTTTGCCTGTAAACGCATTAGATCAGATTTTCGGGTAATAGGTAACTGCGCTAACAGCTCACGGCTGGTAATTTTTTCAGCATCTATATGTTGTAAAACTTGCCCATAATGCTGGCACTCTTGTTTGGCATAAGTGATAAAAGCGGGTAAACGCTCCAATAACGACTGCTCGCGTAATTGCGGATTTTGGCACTCTTTTTCAAAAAAATATTGTTTCATGGTAACTCGATAATTGCTCGGTGATAACTTTTGACATTATTTAAATTAACAATTTATTATGTGCTTTTCAGAAAGCAGTCAGTTCGTTCGAGTTTTAGGAGATAGCGCGGAGCTTACGGATGTAAGTGAGCACTTTCGACAACAAAATCGAGTGAAATGGCCATTTATTGAAATGCACAGATTTATAACCAACGTTTACGTCGCTTGTAAGATTTTAAGTTTTTAAAGCTTTTGCGCTCTTCGTTACCGCCGCCTAAATAAAATTCTTTTACATCTTCATTACTAAGTAGTTGCTCTTGAGTACCATCAAGTACAATTTTCCCCGACTCCATAATATAACCATAGTCGGCAGCCCTTATTGCATAATTAGCATTTTGCTCAACCAACAACATGGTAATACCTTGATCTTGATTGATTTTTTTAATAATACCAAACACTTCTTTCACTAATAATGGTGATAAACCCATTGATGGCTCATCTAAACAAATCATTTTAGGGCGCGCCATTAATGCTCTACCTATGGCTAACATTTGTTGCTCGCCACCCGATAAGTAACCCGCTAAACCCGTACGCTCTTTTAAACGAGGAAAATAATTAAATACCATGTCGAGATCTTGGTTTATTTGTGAATCATTACGCGTATAAGCACCAAGTTTTAGATTTTCTATTGAGGTCATATCTTCAATAATTCGACGACCTTCCATCACCTGAATCAAACCACTACGGACAATATCTTCGCCATTTTTCTTATCTATCCGTTCGCCCATAAAGGTGATATCACCTTTAGTCACTTCACCATATTCACTTTTAAGTAAGCCTGAAATCGCTTTCAGTGTTGTTGATTTTCCTGCTCCGTTAGGCCCAAGTAACGTTACAACATCTCCTTCTGGTACGTCTAAGGTCACTCCTCGAAGTACTTGAATAACTTCGTCATAAACCACTTCAATGTTATTAACCGATAACATGGGTGAAGCCGTTTGAATTTTTACTGCCGCTTGTGACATAAATACTCCTACTATCTTTGGATTATTAACCTAATGGCTAGAAGTTGAATAGCTATTGGATAATAAAAAATATACGTGCCTAAGTTATAATTTCTCAATAATAAATCAGGCACAGATCCTCTAAATATTTGGTGCTGTAGTGAAGCTGTCAAGTTGCGAGCCACCTGAACTTAGTACACTAAGTGATTGTGGCGAGCAACGAAGACAATAAAACTACGGTGCAAAATATGACGAGGATTAGTAACCTAACCAGTCATCACGACGTTTAAGTGTTACTTGTGATACTTGTTCAATTTGAATATCACCGCCGTTATAATTACCTTTATAAATGTTCACTTGGTTGATACCACGGTGATCTTCATTACTCCAATTAGCCGCTAAACACACACCTTCTAGACCTTCAGGTACCCAATCTTTCTTAGCGTACATACCTTTTTTAATGTTTTCACCAGTAATGCCACCGTTGTCTTTAGCCCATTCCATCGCTTCTTTCATAAAGTATGTTCCACAAACACCACGCATGTAGTGATGAACACGCTCTTTTTTTCCTGATTCATCTGACATTTTTGAAATTTCACGTACCAATTTCATACCTGGTGCATCATCACCCCAAAATGGTGTCATCGTTGGGAAAACATAGTCTTTAATGCCGTCACCTGCAGCATTAAATAATGCTTTATCACCACCCCAAATATTTGACATAAATTGAATGTCAACGCCGACGGTATTACAAGATTTAGCTAACGATACGACTGAACCACCTAAGTTAGCGATATAACCATAGTTTGAACCAGAGCTTTTAATACTCAAACATTGCGCTTTAAAATCACCTGGTTTCATCGAAACAACAACGGGTGGTAAAACATTAAAACCAAGCTCTTGTGCATATTCAGCACAAGCAGCTTTAGGCGCGTTAGGAAAAGGATGGTTTGCACCTATATGAGTAAATTTAGCTTGTCCTTTACCGCCTTTGCTTTTCCAGTCATCAGCTGCCCATTGCACTAAACCACGACAAGCGTCTGAATATGAAGCGCCATAAAAGAAGTTATAAGGTGCTGGTTTTTTAGTATGAGGATTTTTACCCGTTGGATCGGTTAAATGCCCAGAATAAGACGCAGAGAAAACAGGGGTTTTATCACGAGCAACAAACGAAATTAGCGCTTCAGTATCCGCCGTTCCCCAACCTTGCATAGCAACCATGTTCTTACGTGATTTCCATTTTTTATAGGCAGCAATGGCTTGCGGAACTTTATAAGCATAATCAATGGTTTCATACTCAAGCTTAGTGCCTTTAATACCGCCATTAGCATTGATATAAGCCAGTGAATCACGAATACCATTAGCATAGCTTTTACCTACAAAGGCAGTTGGGCCTGACATATCAGCTAAATGGCCAACAAAAACAGAATCTTGTGCTTGTACTTGGCTACTAGCACTTAATGCGATACTGGCAGCAATTGAACTTACTAATAATTTTTTATTCATAACTTTTCTCATCTGAATTTCCTCAACTTATTATTTAGTTATTTGTTTAGTTATTTGTTTAGTTATTTACCTGTTTATCTATTGATATAAGTAAGTCGGCAAATTTTATTTTTATATTTGCTTTTACTTTGCTTTCATTCTGCTTTTTACTTTACGCAGTTAGGTTAATTTACTTCCCCATTAACCTAACTACGCTATTATTCGCCACTGCTTATTTCATACTTAGTAAAAAGTAATTAGTATGCAAATGGGTAGAATTTCCAATAGTTTTTAATTTGTGTCCAGCGGTGTGCTAAGCCTTCAGGTTCAAAAATTAAAAAACCAATAATGACCAGGCCAATAGCCATTTCTTTGATGTAAGCTAAACCATCAATAACCATTGGAATATTACCCCAATCAGTCATTTTCATTAAACCAACACCGCTTTCTAATACTTCAGGTAAGAACACCATAAAGATAACGCCCATCAAAGTACCTTTTATCGAGCCTAAGCCACCGATTATGATCATCGCTAAGAATTGAATAGACATCATAATGGTAAAACCTTCAGCAGAAACATAACCTAAGTAATGGGCATATAACGCACCACCAATGCCGGCATAAAAAGAAGATATTCCAAATGAAAGTAGACGATATTTATTTAGCTTCACTCCCATAATTTCAGCCGATAGATAATGGTCACGTACCGCAACAAAAGCACGTCCATCACGACTGCGCATTAAGTTACAGCCCCAGATAAACATAAAGACTAGTGCAAACAAGGCTACGTAGTAAAAACTTTCATCGCTATCAAAAGTAAAGCCAAATAAGCTCATCGGCTCGGCCATTGAACCTGCTGCACCACCAGAGAACCACTCAGCACGAGCAAAAAAATCTTCAATAATAAATTGCGATGCCAATGTTGCTATCGCTAAATACAAGCCTTTGATTCTAGCGGCTGGCGCACCAAACATCATGCCAACACCCATGGTTAAGAAACCCGCCAAAGGAATACAGAGAAACACAGGAATATGAAAACTTGTGTTTAACCAAGCCGAGGCAAACGCACCAAATCCAAAGAATGCACCATGCCCTAACGATATCTGCCCGGTATAACCCACTAAAATATTCAAACCTAGTGCTGCAATACCCAAATAGGATATTTGGATCAACAGGGTAATAAAATAGGCATCAACCAATAACGGTGCGAAACACAAGGCTATAATGGTAAAAATAGTCACCCAACGGATGGTTTTCGTTTCAAAAATTGTATTATCTTGTTTGTAGCTGGTGCGAAAATCTCCGCACGGGCGCATACTTAAACTAGACATAAATCACTCCTAAATAATTGCTAATTTTGTGTTAGTTTTTCCGTTGAAATTCGCTATATACGCTCAATGTCTTTAGTGCCAAATAAACCGTAAGGTTTAAACCAAAGAATAATTAACAACACATAAAATGGTGCGATGTCGTACATATTGCCAATGTGTAGATATTGGCTATCAAAAAATTCAGCGACGTTTTCTAATACACCGATGATAAGACCACCAACAATGGCACCAACAATGGAGTCTAGCCCACCTAAAATAACGGCTGGAAACACTTTGATACCCATAATAGAAAGTGAATCTGAAACACCATTTACCATACCAAGCACTATCCCTGCGGTAGCCGAAACCGTGGCTGCAATTCCCCAACTCATCGCAAAAACATGCTTTACAGAAACACCTAAACTTTGCGATGCTTGTTGATCGAAAGCCGTAGCGCGCATCGCTAAGCCATGCTTAGAATGTTTAAAGAATAGATAGAATGCCACCATGATAATTAACGCAATCACAGTACTCATTAGATATGCCATTTCTACATTCAAGCCAAAAATATTAATTGACTCATTATCAAATACTTTCGGGTAACTTTGCGGTGCGACACCAAATATCCATTTCATTAATGCTTGGAAAAATATCGACAGTCCGATAGTTACCATGATCACCGATATAATGGGCTCACCAATCATAGGACGCAGTACTACCATTTGTAACAGCACACCAAAGCCAGCCATAAAGACCAGTGATAATAAAAACCCTACAAAGAATGGTAATTCTAAATAAATCAATGACGCCCAACATACCCAAGCACCAATCAATAAAAACTCACCTTGAGCGAAGTTAACAATTTGTGTTGATTTATAAACCAATACAAAACACATACCAATAACGCCGTATAACAAGCCAACAATCAGCCCATTTACCACTAATTGAGTTAACAGTTCAAAATTCATGATGCTTTCCTCTGAGTTTGACTACTTGTTGATAAAGCAGCACTAGCATGGCTGCCACTGTTATTTTTATCATCACTTTCACCATTACCTTCAATGACAGTAGCAACCTTAAGTGTCGTTTGAACACGTGAGCTACCACCATCTTGAAAAGTGATCACGGTATCGATATCAACCGTCTCTTTGTTATCGTAAATAGAATCTATGATGTCGCCGTATTTATCAGCAATAACAGAACGTCGTACTTTGCGCGTACGCGTTAATTCGCCATCATCGGCATCAAGCTCTTTATAAAGCAAAATAAATTTATTGATTTTTTGTGCATCAGGCAATGTCGCATTAACCTTTTCTACTTCTTCAGTAAGCTTTTGATAAACCTCAGGTACAGCTGAAAGACTGGTGTAGTTAGTAAAACCTAAACCTTGTTGCTCTGCCCACTTAGAAACAATAGAAAAACGAATACAAATAATGGCGCTTAAGTAAGGTTTGTCTTTACCTAAAATAACGGCTTCACCTATAAATGATGAGAATTTCAGTTTATTTTCAATATATTGTGGTGAGTACTGAATACCATTACTGGTTTTGGCTAAGTCTTTAATTCGGTCGATAATAACCAAATGTCCAGAAGGCTTGAAATAGCCTGCATCACCCGTATGCATCCAGCCGTCAATAACATCTTCGTCATACGCTTTTTGATTATCTAAATAACCGGTGAACATACCAACAGTTCTAGCAATAACTTCACCAACACCCTCTTTATCTGTGTCAATAACTTTCACTTCTGCCGTATCAAAAACAACACCAACACTGTCGTAATCAACATCATTTTCGTTGTGAACAGTGTAAGCACCACATAGCTCAGTTTGACCATAAAGCTGACGTAGCGGTACGCCAATAGTTTGGAAAAACCTAAAAGTATCAGGACCCATTGCCGCCCCGCCCGTTGCCGCTGATTTCAAATTGGAGAAACCTAATCTATCTTTTAAGGCATTCATCAGTAAAAAGTCAGCAAACCATGAGCGCTTACCTTGTGCTTGCGCTTTTTCAGCCATATCAAAAGCAAAATCAAACAGCTTTTGTTTGAGTGGCGTTGAGTCCATCATGCGAGCTTTAACGTCGGCTAAAATACCTTCCCATACGCGTGGTGCCAGCAAAACAAAGCTTGGTCCAATTTCACGTAAATCAGGCATGAGTGTTTCTTGCCCTTCAACAAAATTGACAATTTGACGGGCAATAAGTGCTTGCCCTACCGCATAGACTTGCTCCATGATCCAAGGTAGTGGCAGTACAGAAACATAGTTATCACCAGGTTGACGAGGATCAGCCCGTAAATATGAACTGCAATGCTTAACAAAGTTGCCACCACCTAAAAAGGCAATTTTAGGCTTAGAGGTAGTACCCGACGTTGTACAATAAAGTGCGGTATCATCAGCATTGGTGGCATCAACATAAACGTCATATAACTCAGGCGACATTTTATCTATTGCTTGCCCTTGCTGATAAATTTCTTCAATGCTGACTAAGCGTTTATCGTCATATTTACGCATACCACGCGGATCACAATAAACAATAACTTTTACATCAGGAATTTCTTCGCCTAACTCAAGCAATTTATCACACTGCTCTTCATCCTCAGCGATAACAACAGTCGCATTACTTTTATTAAGTAAGTACACCACTTCTTCATGTAAAGAATCTTGGAAAATACCGATTGAATAACAACCCATAGCATGTGCTGCGACTTCGCCCCAAACCCATTCAGGTCTATTATCACCTAATAAGGCGATAGCATCTTTTGGCTTGACGCCTAATTCTCTTAACGCTAAGGATATCCACTTAACGCGATCACTATAATCTTGCCAGTTAAATTCGTTCCAAATACCAAACTCTTTTTCGCGCATGGCAATATCGTTTGGCCAATTTTTGGCATTGTGTCTGAGTATTTTTGGAAAAGTATCTAACTCGCCCATTTCATAATCTTCTGTTGCTGCTACTTGTAAGTTAGACATTAACTAGCCTCCTTCACTTCATTGATATTAGCGGCTTCATCTTCTATTTCATCGTCATCTTCAATACCAAGATAAGCACGTTTAACATGTGGGTCGGCCATCACTTCATCGGGTAAACCTGACATCAGTTTCTTACCAAAATCAAGCACCATCACTTGGTGTGAAATGTCCATCACTACGCCCATATCATGCTCAATCATGACTACTGTGATACCGAACTCTTCATTTAAATCAAGAATATATCGAGCCATATCTTCTTTTTCTTCTAAGTTCATACCCGCCATAGGTTCATCAAGAAGAATTAATTTGGGTTTTAATGCCATGGCACGTGCTAGCTCAACACGCTTACGTAAACCATAAGACAAAGTGCCCGCAACCGATTTTCTGATATGAGAAATTTCTAAAAAGTCGATAATTTCTTCACAATAACGACGGTGTGAAAGCTCTTCTTTTTGGGCTGGTGATGCCCAATATAAAGGTCCCGTTAGCCAGTTGTTTTTTAACAAGTGATGGCGACCAACCATTATGTTGTCTAATACTGACATGTGGCCAAACAGGGCTAAATTTTGAAAAGTTCGCCCCATGCCAAGATCTGCCCTGTCATTGGGGCGTAGATTGGTGACATTTTTTTCATTGAAAATTACCTTGCCAGTATTTGGTTGATAACGTCCTGAAATACAGTTAAGCATGGAGGTTTTACCCGCCCCATTAGGACCGATAATAGAAAATACAGAGCCTCTGGGAACTTCAAAACTAACGTCAGTTAATGCTTTTACGCCACCAAACGCTAATGAAATATGCTCTACTTTGAGTATTGACTCAGTCATACTCACACTCCTAAATTGATAAATATAATGTTTGCGCTTTGACACGCTCATTGACGTCCTGTACATAAAAAAGAGGGGGAGAGACTCCCCCTCAAAAACGTAACAACAAAATGGGAACTGTTACGTGTACAAAGTTATTGCAAGAGGTAAACTAAAGTACGTATTTCAATGAAACTTGCGCATAGTTTGAATCAGCATCTTGGTCGTCTCTTGAGAAATTACCTACCTCAACACCTAACGCTAATTGCTTGGTTAAGTTTTTAAATACGTTAACGCTCCACTGGGTACTTTCTGCTTTGCTGAGATCTGCTTTAGCATAGCCATAAGCAATGGTACTTCTTAAGTCTTCAGTCCAAAAGTGACGATAGGCAGCAAAATATGATGTGGTTTCTTCCGCTTCGCCATTCGTTACATCTGTAGCTGAAGCGACACCTACATAACGACCAACATTGCCGCCATGTGCTTGGAAACGAAAATCATCTTTACCAAAAGTTTTAATGCGACCCGCTACTGAGTAACCAACACCCGTTTCACTATTATCGGCATCAACATTTAATTGACGGAATAAACCGCCAACAGAAACGTTACCCCAGTCACCTTTAAAGGTGTATTTAGCAATAACATCAGGCACTGAATCTTGTGATGGATCACCACCAAACGTTTCTGGGTTTTCTAGTGCAACTTGAAGATTTCCCATGGTATAACGAACTTGTCCCTGTCGAACAAATACCAAACCATTGGCAGGACCCGCAAAATCTGCGGTTTCAGCAATAGCACTGGTATTCATAAACGTTGACCAAGATTGTCCCACTAAGACATCTTTATATTTTATAAAGGCATGGCGTATACGAGGATGAATGGAGTTTGAAATGATTTCGTTACCACCACCACCATAAAAATCTAGTTCAATAAAGCCCATTACTTCACCATGGCTATACTTCATGTTAAAACGGGTTTCATTGACGAATAAATTAAATTGTGATTTATCTTCTCCCGCTGGGCTTAAAAGTGAACCTGCCCAAAAATTTCTGTAGGGCACAGTACCATCTACATAACGAGCATCTACTTTGATATAACCACCAAAAGAAATTTTATCTTCTTCTGATAACTTAATGTCATAACCTGCATTGGCAGCGCTGGCTGCAACAAGCAAACTTGAAGCGAGTAATAATTTTTTAGACTTATTGTTAAACATTGCTGTTTCCCTTGTTATTTATATTTTTATTTTATGGATGTTCTGTGTTTCCATAAACATAATAAAACAGTAAAAAAATGTAACAATTGGCAATAAGACTTAGCACCTAGCGCTTAGTACTTTGGTCGTAAACCAATAAAAACTAAAAGTACTAGTCCTTAAGTCGTAGCAATGGAAACGTTTTTTGCCAAAAAACTGTGGTAAATTTATCAAGGGAATTTAGTGCAGTGGAAGCAGTGGAATAAGTACGGTGAAATAAGTATGTTTTCGAATTGGTTATTGGTTAGCGTTAGTATTGGTTATATAAGTTTACTGTTTCTTATTGCTTATTTAGGTGGCAAATACAGAAATAAACTAAAAGCTAAACAACAAGCAATTATTTATGCCTTATCTTTAGGGGTGTACTGTACTTCATGGGGTTTTTTAGGCACAACAGCGCAAGCCGCCAATCATTCTTTTAGTTATTTTTCTGTTTATTTAGCGCCCATTTTACTGTTTGTTTTTGCTTGGCCGTTTATTCAGCGCATTATTAAAACCAGCTTACAACTTAAAATCACTTCCATTGCTGATTTATTATCTGCGCGTTTTGGCAAGTCACAAAATTTAGCCATTATTATTACTTTAGTCGCCTTAATAGGCACAATGCCGTACATAGCGCTGCAGCTAAAAGCCATTATTTATTCCTATCAAATATTACAAGAAACACCTGACTTACCTGTGTGGCAATTAGGTTTAGTTGTCAGTATTATCCTCGCTGTTTTCACCATTATTTTTGGTATTCGCACTATTGATATAACCGAGCGTCATCCGGGAGTAATGATAGCCATTGCCTTTGAGTCATTAGTCAAACTCATTGCTTTTCTTGTTGTGGGCTTATTTGTTTGTTTTGTTATTTATGACTCACCTATGGATATTTGGCAGCATTCAAAAGAGCAAATTGATATTGCTAAGCAGTTTGAGTTTAGTAGTCTTATAGGCATATTCGGTATGCTCATTATCGTTATGTCTGCTTTTTTATGTTTACCTCGACAATTTCAAGTGATGTTTGTTGAAATAAAAGCGCAAAAATCAAGCTCTATAGCACGATGGATTTTTCCGCTTTATTTACTTATTTTTGCCTTTTTTGCCGGCCCTTTTGGCTTAGCTGGTAATTTAAATTATGGCAATTCACTTGAAGCCGATGCCTATGTACTTTTTTTACCTGCCTTAAACGGTCATACATGGCTCTCTTTATTTGCCTTTTTAGGGGCGGTATCAGCAGCAAGTTCTATGGTTATTGTTTCTACTATTGCTTTAAGCACCATGCTCAGTAATGAAATTATTTTTCCACTCATGTTTAAATTTTCATCCCAGCAACACCATGATTTTAATCACTTTCAATCGCAACTTTTACTCATTCGCAAAGCCTTAGTGCTAGTGGTTATTTTTTTAAGTTACGGTTTATTGCTCTTGTCACCACCCGATACGTTATCGTCACTGGGGGAAGTTGCTTTTGGCGCAATTGCTCAAATAGGGCCGACTTTATTTGTTGCCTTTTATTGGCGAAAAGCAACACTTGCTGGTGTACTAACGGGCATCAGCAGTGGTTTTATGATTTGGGCTATTTTTAATTTATTACCGCAGTTAGGACTTTATCAACATCCGCTTGCAAACAGTGAATTGCCTAAAACAACGGTCATCACGTTAATTGGGCTACTGGTCAATATTATTGCTCTTTGGTTAGTTTCCTTATTAACAAGGCAAAGTATTCGTGAACAAATGCAGAGTAAGTTTTTCTATAAAGATAGAATAAAAACACCATGGAGCCTGCCCACTCAACCTAAGGTTGATATTGTCGAGCTAGAATTTTTAGTGGCGAGGTTTATCGGTCAAGAAAAGGCCAGTAAATCTTTTGTACAATTTCATCACGCTCATCAAGGTAAAAATAACAAAGCGTTCAATGAAGCGGTATTATTTCATGCAGAAAACACCTTAGCCCGCGTGTTAGGCTCAGCTTCAGCAAAGCTAGTCACCTCTTTTGCCACCCATGGCCAAGACATGGCTTTTGATCAAGTGGCAAAATTGGTGGAAGATAACTCTACCCAACAGCTAGAATTTAGCCGCACCGTGCTACAAAGTGCCATTGAAAACGTTAGCGAAGGCATTTCAGTTATTGATAGTGAACTCAACCTGGTTGCTTGGAATAAGCAATACTTAGATATTTTTAATTACCCTGATGATTTTATTTATATTGGTTGCCCTATCAGTCAGTTAATTCACTTTAACCTTAGCCAGCAAGGTTATTTTATTAAAGATATTACCCTGCAAGTAGAAAAACGTATTCAATTTATTAAAAATGGCAGTCGCCATAACTCTGAATATAAACTAAAAAATGGCAAAACAATTCACATTGAAGGTAACCCAATACCCGGCGGTGGTTTTGTGATGATATTTTCTGATATCACTAAATATCGTCAAACAGAAAAAGTATTAAAAGACGAAAATACCGACTTAGAATCAAGAGTACGCTTTCGTACTGCTGAGCTTGAGCAAGCAAATAAAGAGCTGGCACAAGCCAACATGGAATTAGCGCAGGCACAAGTTAAAGCAGAGCAAGCGCACGTAAAAAAAAGCCAGTATTTAAAAGCCTGTAGCCATGATTTATTACAACCTTTATCGGCAGCAAGACTATTCTCTTCGGCAATTTCTTTAAGCGCTAAAGTCAGCAATGAAGAGCGCCAACAAATAAAACAAATAGATAACTCATTAGAAATAGCCAATAAACTATTACTTGATCTTAATGAAATTGCCCGCATTGAAAGTGGGAACATCATTCCAAGCATTGCCGCCATTGAAGTTAAAGAGCTTTTTACTATGCTAGCCAGCGAATTTAACGCCTTAACTGATGAGTACCGAGTAGAGTTTCATTGCCAAGCAAGTAAGCTATTTATTAGTAGCGACATCACCCTACTGACCAGAATTATCCAAAACTTTCTCTGCAATGCCTTTCGTTATGCCCATAAGGACAAAGATAAAAGTCAAAGTAAGGTGCTATTGGGCTGTCGCAGGCAAGGCAATGAATTATCTATTCAGGTATTTGATAATGGCCCCGGTATTCCAACAGCGAAACAACAACAAGTTTTTGAGCAGTTTACGCAATTAAATACCTGCCATGCTATTGGTTCTAAAGGGCTTGGCTTAGGGTTAAATATTGCCCAAAGCTTAGCCAATATTCTCCACCACAAAATCGACTTAAAATCACAAGTAGGCCATGGCTGTTTATTTAGTGTCAATGTGCCCGTAGCTCAAGTACAAGCACAAGTAATAAAGGCAAAAACCTTGCCTCCTGCTAGCATGAGTTTACAAGGCGTTGGGGTATTATGTATTGATAACGAGCAAACAATTCTTAAGGGTATGTCGACGTTATTACAGGCTTGGCAGTGTCAGGTTTATACTGCAACAAATGCTAAACAAGCAAAAGAGATATATGCCAAACATGAAGATGAAATTGATATTTTATTAGTCGACTTTCAATTAACCGGTTGCGCTCAAGAAGCCGACTTATTTGCATGCGAAAAATTAAGTGATAACAAAATAAACGGTATTGCCTTAATTAAGCAATTAAGAGCAATAAGCCAATATTCATTGCCCGCGATACTTATTACCGCCACCACCGATGAAAAGCTTATGGCTTTAGCAAAACAAGCTGATATCGGTTATTTACGTAAAATAATTAAACCTATCGCGTTACGTGCTTTAATGAGTTCATTGCTGACTAAAGAGCTAGAGAAAAACTATTCTCATCAGCGCTAATAAAGCGAGTATTATCTAATCATTCCTTAACTAACCAACGACTAATTATTACTTAGTCGTTGGTTGACCAAAAACGCCCTGACTCAACTGCAACTCATTTAAAAGAATAACTGCTTGCGTACGATTACGAACGCCTAATTTTAAGAAAATAGTGCTGGCATGGCTTTTAATAGTCGACTCAGATAAGCCTAGTTCATAAGCTATTTGTTTATTGAGCAAGCCATCGGCAAACATTAATAAAATTTTATGCTGTTTTGGTGTTAACGACGCTATTTTATCATCGGCACTGACTATTTGAGTATCACCATTAAATTCACCGTCAGGTGTCCATAACTTACCATTAAGTACTTCTTTAATGGCAACCACCATTTCTGGCACCGAGGTGGATTTAGGAATAAAACCTGCAGCACCAAAACTCATGGCTTTATGAATAGTTTCTTTATCTTCAAAGCCTGAAATAATAACAACACCTAAATCAGGATATGAACGACGAACAGCAATGAGACTATTAAAACCTTGCGCTCCAGGAATATCGAGATCAAGCAATAATAGATCAGCATTTTTTACGTTTTGTAAATGCTGTTCAAGCTCTGGAATATTCTGTGCGCCAAAAATTTCAGCGCCACTAAAGTGAGATGTTAGGGTAATTGATAATGCTTGGCGAAATAGCGGATGATCATCAGCCAATATTATTTTCATGTTATCAAACATAGCTATACTCATTTAGTTGATTTTTATTTTTATTTTTATTTTTATTTTTATTTTTATTATCAAACATACTTGTACTCATTTAGCCGATTATTATTTTTAATGTCGACGACCAAAATTTGTTAAGTGAAGCTTTCAACGTGACAAACACCATAGCAAAATCTGTATAAAGCTGCTAGCGAGATTTAATATTGCTCTGTGGTAATACTTTTTAAGCTGAATAAATACGTAAATAGTTAATGACTATGTTGGCTTTAAGTGTTGCTGCGCGAACAAGCAAGACGCGTAAACCCTTCCATGGGGCTCTACACAAGCATCCATGCTTGTGAAGCTTGCTTTTATCACATCTGCAAAACTTAATA
>MAAC01018476.1_pt1 | contig 31208 bp, 33 predicted proteins | sample 1115981 | NCBI WGS metagenome assembly MAAC01 (sample SAMN04961126, study PRJNA320927) | seawater metagenome | isolation source: sample BD02T64 sea water enriched with oil for 64 days | place: USA:Gulf of Mexico | collected 2013-07-27 | reverse complement strand
CGCAGGATCGCCAGAATTTGGGGTTCACTATATCTCGTCTTCTTCATCAAAATCTCCTCAGTCATTCTTGCCGAGAAAATTCTACTTTCGCATCCCCTTAGTTCCGGGGGGGATTACCGTCTGATCAGCTCCCCGCGCGACATCCTACCGCCAGCTCCACTGGTCATGCGCCGAAACAACCCTAGCATGGCGTGCTGGCAAGAAACGCTGCTCGGATTATCATCTGGCTCGAACTCATCGATCAGTAGTGGTCGCGCCTGATTGTTACGAGACCGCCGCAAACCAGCCTCAGTGGCATCGTTCACAACCTCACCAGCTAAGCCACCAAGAAGGCAGGCAGCCAATTCAATCAAACTGGACTTGCCGCTCCCAAGGCCCCCGTGAACATACAGGTGAACACGCCATTCGGGACATTCACCAAGACTGGCAGCTGCCAACCAGCCAACCAGCCAATTCCATTTGGCAATGCCGTGGACAAACAGAGACCGGAGACTGACGTTCGGCCGCCAATTCACGTCATGTGATATCGTCAGCATTTTTGACGAGTGAAACGTCGATAGAGTGGCCAGACTGAAACCGGACATTGCGCAGCGTGATGCGGCGCGTTGGCAAACAGTGCTTGGACTTCTCGTATATCACCTGCTCGTTTTGGCTGATGCGTACCCTTCCCTCGAATGGAGAGGTGACGTGAAAAGCGAGGTCAAAGCGAGGGTCGCCCAGAGTGCCGCAGCGCAAGATGCTTGGTGTCGTCATCTTGATTCCTTTGCCGTGCAAGATCTCCACAAATGTCTTGCCTGGCGCCGGGTTCCCGGTCAGCAGTCGGGCCACGTATGCACCGGCTTTGCGCCCTTCGAGATAGCACTGATCGCCCATATCAGCGGGGTGGATGGCATTGCCGATCGCAGAAACACGCGGGTCCGAGGTGATCCAGTTCTGGTCCACCAGCGGGATCCGGTTGTTTGCGTTCAAACCAAGATGACTGGCAGCGGCAATAGTGTTCTCTCCAGTAAAACCGCCGCTGAAAATCAGCCCGTCACAAGCAATAGTCGCCATTTCGATGCCCGGCGCACGTGTCGTGATCGATTGCAGTGTTTCAATTCCGGAGATATCGGCGATTTCGGTGTTGTAGCGGATCGGCACGCCCATTGCCCGGGCAAACAGCGTTGCGGGGCGATAGGCCGAGATGCGAGGTCCCCCCTCGATCATCGCCACCGGCTGTATTCCGGCGTGTCGCAAGGTCCAGAGCGCCGAGAAACTCACCAGTTCGGTGCCGACGATGATCGGGCGCTCAAACGGGCGCAGCTGCGCAGAATAGATGAACTGTTGCAGCGCGCCGGTGGTGATTACGCCTTGCGGCCGCAACCCCGGCACCAACCGCCCGTGGCGCGGGGTTTCGCGGGCACCAGTGGCCAAGATGATGTGGCGGGCACGAATGGTTTGCAGACCAGATGCACTCGCCAGTTCCAAAACTCCGCCGGGCCGCAGTGCTGTGATCGTGGTGCTGGTTTCAAACCGGACATCCGGGCAACGCCGCACAAGCGCGGCAATGAATTTTGGTCCTGACATGGGACGTTTAAAAACCCGCAGCCCAAAGCTAGGATGATGGGTGTGACGCGGGACGCCGCCGATCGCGGTCTCACGCTCATAGACGACAATATCCTTGCCCCCTGCTGCTGAGAGAGCCGTGGCAGCGGCAATGCCGGACGGACCGGATCCGACGATGGCAACGTCAATGTCAAAGCCGCTCATGACTCGTCCTTTCCGTTGCTGATCAAGGGCGGTGATATCCTGCCTCGCGTCAGCTCGGCCACGCGGGCGCTGCAATAAAATCCGTTACAGCGGCCCATCATCACCCGGGTACGTCGTCGCAATCCGCCGAGGTTGCAGGCAGGCACGTCGCCGTCACTTAGCGCCGCTTCGATCTCTCCCCGGGTGACGCGTTCGCAGTGGCAGACAATCTCGGTGCCATCGCCCTGCTGGTACGCACGTTTTCCATGCTCTGCCAATACCGGCATGATCGGCCATTCGGGGGGTGGGGCGGGTCCGAAATCAGCGATATCGGGATAAGTTTCGCCGCACAGGTTTTCCACAAATGACGCAATCCCCAATGCCGCCGTCAGCCCGGTGGAGCGGATACCGTTTACACCAATCCAGTTCTTTCCGGGCTCAGCGCTGATCTGGTAGTCTTTGAATTGGGTCGCCGGACGCAAACCGGCATAGGTGGCGGTTACCGCGTGCCCGGCTAGGCCAGGCAGCATTTCGGTGCCGGTGGCGATCAGCCCGTCGAGCATCTCACGATCGACCCTTGCTTCATCTCGATCCTGTTGTTCCTCGGCTGTTGGTCCGAGTAGCAAGTTCCCAAAAATCGTTCTGGTCAGCACGACACCCTTGGTTGTTGGAGTAGGAACCGGCAGGATGATCGCGTTGATCAAGCTGCTCGCGCTTTTGTCGTAGACTAGGAACTGTCCTTTGCGGGGGCGAATTTCAAAATCCGGTTTGCGGCAAATCTGTTCAATGTTGTCGCCGTTGGTGCCGGCGCAGTTGATCACAATGCAGCCCGAAAACTGCCCCTGCCCGGTTTGGAGATGCCAGTATTCGCCATCAAACGCGCCAGACTTGACCTCGGTGTTAAAACGAAAACCGGCACCGGCGCGCACTGCTTGCTTTAGATAGGCCAGCGGTGCGCTCCACGGGTCGATGACATATTCACGAGGGACCTCGACCGCCCCGAGCGCTGTCGTCGACAAGCCACCCTCGCGGTCAAGCAATTCCTTGCGGGAAATTTGCCTAGCATCATCCACCCCGTTTTCATGCGCCTTGGAGACGATCCCGTCTAGCTGGCCAAGCTGCTCTTCATTCCATGCAACCACCAGCGCTGCAGTTTTCAGAACAGGCAGGTTCAGGCGGGTATGGATGTCCAGATATTCTTGGTATCCGGCTTGCATACAGGCCACTTCCAGACTGCCGGGCGGGGCGTCGAAACCGGTGTGCAAAATTGCGCTGTTGGCCTTGCTGGCACCCGAGAGAATGTCGCGACCACGTTCCAGTAACAACGTTTTGGCGCCGGCGAGCGCAAACCGGCGCGTGACCGCACAACCAACCACTCCGCCGCCGATGACAATGACATCCCAGCGAGGTTCAGACATCCAGAGCCTTGCCCATAGCAATGGACCGGTTCAGATCCCTGATCACCGGATTGATACTATCATAGCTGTGCTGGAGGGCGCCAAATTGGCCGTGAGGTGTCCCGGTTCGTGTGTCAGCTGTCATTGTATGCTCCCTACCTTCAGAACAAATATAATTTGTCGTTTTCCCGCACCTCAACCTGGTGCGTGACCAGTCCGCCATCTGCCGTCCGGTGGTGGAGCTGGAAATCCGGATTGGCGAGGTGGAAGCCGGATGGTTTCTTGAGCGTAAGGTCCAGCGCCAGCCGCATGCCCGATCCCGAAGGGGCCGTGCTGACAACCGTTCCACGCCACTGGGTATGGGCGGTTAAATGGATGTGCCCGCAGAGAATACGCTCGACGCAGGGAAATCGTTCCACCACTTGTCCCAGAATGTCGGCCCCGGCGAAACCATCCAAATCGGTCTCAAGCACTCCGAACTTCGCTGGCGGATGATGCATGAACAAGACTGTGGGCTGCTCTGGTGCCTCGTTCAGCACTGAAGAAAGCCAGTACGCGCGCTCTTGGCAGATTTCCCCGCCTGGAGTGCCCGGTTTGGTACTGTCCAGGCCGATCAGGCGGATGTCATAATCCTCGATCACGTAGTGCAAGAACTGTTCATCCTGCGACGGACAGGTTTGCCCCGCAAAGCCATGACCGAGCGTCTCCCGGTCATCATGGTTACCGGGTATCACGTGGTAGGGCATTTTCAGTGGGTCCAGTAGACGCCTGGCTTCGGCCACCTGCGCCGAGGTGCCATCATGCGTAATATCCCCAGTGATCAAAGCCACGTCGGGCAGCGGATCAAGTTTGTTGAGGCAACTCACGAGTTGCGCCAAATTCTCGCTGGTCGGCACGACATCGCATGCTTTTCGGCCCGGTTCCACAACATGGGGATCGCTGATCTGTGCGATTAACAAAAGGAATTTGCCTCTCCGAGGCTATACTGTTGCATTCGTCGCCTCCCTAAATCTCATCAGTTTGCTTAACCACGCCCAAACACAACTGTTTAGCGAGCGCTTTGGCACAATCATTTCCCCGCTGGCGCGCAGCGAGATAACAACAACAACTCTAACATCACCAACCATCGAACTTAAAACACTTTGCGAACACGGCGTGCGAATTACCCTTCATAGCCATAGGGCGCCGCACGAGACTGGACGGAAACGTCGGCCAAAGATCTGCTTCCTATGGAAAACTTCCACCACTGCTCTTGTAGAACTGGCAGTCGGCAATAGTTGCCGCGAAACGAACAAGCAACACGTGAAAAATCGAAACAAATTGGCATCATTTCTTGTGGTGCAATCTTACCATATTTGGCCGTCAGTCATTTTTTGGTCGCAATTTCAAGGGATAAAGAAAAACGCCTGTGCTAAAAGGTGATGAGTGGTTACCTTCTGCGCCCGCTCGCTAAAAAAGGGAACGACGGGATGGTTACCGCGGGAATGATGAGCATGTTCAATTTATCGCCAGACCTCAAAACCTCCGTGGCCGCCCAAAATAAGCTAGTCCGCGCGGACCTCCCCTCCCGGGTCACGTCTATCACACTCGTAGCGATCGTGTCGCTCTACTATCTGCCGATGCAGACGGTAGGCATAGTCTATCTCGCTCTAGCCATTATCGAGGTCGTGGGCATATTCGCGTATAAGAAATTAGAACGCGAGGTTACACTGAGCGGGGTCCTCATGCTCAGTATCTCCGCATTTATTGGGATTTGGGTCTTCAATTCGATCCCTTTAATGCTTTTCTTGCAGCCGGAACCATTTCCAAAATTAGCGGGAACAATGCTCGTCATTATCGCACTCAATCATAGTGTGGTGGCACGTTCGGAATGGATGCTTTTTGGTATTCTCACCGCAGTGCCGATTATTTGCGCTGTTGGCTTCATGATCGTCAGTTTTCTTCACTCTTTTGCCAGCCCCGTGGAAATACTCATCGCAGTTATAATCATGGTCCTTGGAGCAGGCTATGTGGCGCACAGTATGTGGACGCTAAATCGGCTGACCAGCCGCTTGCGCGGTGCCTTAAGCGCCGCTGAGGCAGGGAGCCGTGCCAAGAGCCGTTTTCTTGCTGCCATGAGCCACGAAATCCGGACCCCACTAAATGCAATTTGCGGGATGTCAGAGCTTATCGATGAGGAAGATAGCGATCCTGAGACACTGCGGGAGCGCACCGAGTTGCTACGAAAATCCGCACAGGCGCTCACTGGCATTTTGGATGATGTCCTCGATCACGCAAAAATAGAGGCTGGGCATGTTGAACTTAGCCTCGCGGCGGCCGCGCCTGGGCTTGAGATTGTGAGCGCGGTGGAAATGTTTAGAACCTCAGCAGACGATAAGGGGCTTCGGCTCGACATAAGTATTGGTGAAGGCGTGCCGACCTACGCCGAGTTTGACGCACTGCGGCTACGCCAGGTGATTGGGAACCTCGTGTCAAATGCGGTGAAGTTCACCGAGACTGGGCACGTCTCGGTCGTGGCGAGCTGCGAGCCGAATGGAAGTCACTCAATACTCACAGTCGAGGTTTCAGACAGCGGCCGCGGCATGGCCGCCAATCAAACCTCCCAATTGTTCACTGATTTTTACCGGGTCGAGGACAAAGATGCCCCGAAAGTTCCGGGCACGGGCCTTGGATTGGCAATCGCTCGCCGTTTTGCGCGTATGATGGGGGGGGAGATTACCGTGTACTCCGTCCCGACGCAGGGAAGCTGTTTTGCATTCACCAGTCAGATCAGAGTTCTGGAGGGAACAGAGAACCAACCTGCGCCGTCCCTATCCGTAGTTGAGGACAGCGACGACAGTGTTAAAGTGCCTGGTCAAAAGTCGATTCTGGTTGTGGACGATACCCCATCAAACCGAATGGTTGTTCGTGCCTTTCTTAAAAAAAGCGAATTCGAAATCACTGAAGCCACCAATGGGGCCGAGGCCCTGGAGTGCTTGGAACGCAACCCGGTAGACCTTATTCTGCTGGACATGAAAATGCCGGTGATGGATGGCCGCGAAACGTTGGCGGAAATGGCGCGACGCGGTGGACGGATTGGCGCAACACCGGTAATTATGCTGACTGCAAACGCGGCTCCGGAGGATCGGGCGCGTTTTCTCGCACTTGGCGTTGCAGGATACATTGCGAAGCCAGTTAAAAAATCTGTGCTGCTGTCCGAAATCCGCAGGGTCGCAGCCGACCAACTTTCTGGGGCAGCCTAACCCGATGAAAGTGCAAAGCTTGTCGGCAATACAGTGAGAAATTAATGAAAAATTTACGATGACCTGTTCAGGTTGTTTCAAATTATCGTAAAACTCTTGGAATTTTTTTAGGAGATTGAAACAAATGGTCAGGCCCCTCAAATGCAGTCGACAGAAATCACCTTCGATAATCTTGGTGAAACCGGAACTCTTTTTACGGCTCTTCTACGCGCTAGGTATCACCACTTCATCGAAACACTTGGCTGGAAGCTTCCAAATGTCCGCGGGCTTGAATTTGATCAATATGACACACCGGAGAGCATATATTGCACAATCCATGACGGCATGACTGTCTATGGTGGTCTTCGGGTGACGCCTTCGACCGCGCATAGCATTAGCGCAAGTTACATGTTGCGTGATGCGCAGCTCGGCCTGCTGCCCGATTTGCCTTTAAGTATTCTCGACGAGCCCGCTCCGCAGGATTCTGGGATCTGGGAGGTTAGCAGAGTTTTTGTCGCAGACACTCTGAGCAGCCGCGATCGTATGCGAGTTAGGAATGAAATTGGATTAAGTCTCGCTCGACTGGCTCAGAACTGGAATATCAAAGCCTACCTTTGCCTTACTTCAGTGACGGCCGGATTTCTTATGCGCCGAACCGGTTTGACTATTTCACCAGCCGGGCCTCGCTTTGAAGTCGGGGGGGAAACCTGTCAGGCGTATCATCTCACGGTTGATACAAGGAACCTGCGCAGCTACGCCGCATGATGCGATGGTTTTCGCCCAACCTTTTTCGATCAAACTTCTGCGCCGACAATATGGAAGGCACTGATTAATTTCGGGATATCAGCGTCACCCAGCCGCGCGACATTCACCCGTCCGCCCTTGACCACATGGATACCATGGTTGCGCGTTAGCGCAGCTTCCTGCGCCATTGTAAGTGGCAGTAACGAAAACATGCCGGACTGGCGTCCCATATAGGCTAGGGAATTTCGTTGGAAATCTCGCTGCTCAATTTTCACGATTTCCTGTCTGACCTCAATTACACGTCGTCGCATCTGATCCAGCTCTTGCAACCACAAAGCCTTGAGCATGGGATCCTGCAAAATGAGCTGCACTACCGACGGCCCGTGATCCGGAGCGTGTGAGCTACCCGACCGAATGATGGCCGACAGGGCACGGTGGATGCGATCCCGGTCTGCAGATCTCGTTTTGACAAAGAGCGCGCCTGCACGGTCGCGGTAAATGCCAAAGGACTTTGACAAGGTGGTGCAGATCACACATTCAGGGAAACGCTTGGCGATCTGCCTGGCCATCTCACAATCTGCGTCAAAGCTCTGACTGAACCCCAAATAGGCAAGGTCAATCCAAGGAATGATCCCCTGCGCCTCGAGCTGGTCCAGCAAAGCCTCGAACTGTTCGCGCGTCATATCGGCGCCAGTAGGGTTGTGGCAGACACCCTGCATTAGGAAAAAGTCACCCGGATTTGCCGACTTAAGCCCGGCAAGCATCTCGTCAAAGACGATTTCCCGTTTGATCTGATCGTAATAGGGGACGGATTGAAAAATTGCCCCGGCGGCAGTCAAAATAGCGTGGTAGTTTCCGTAAGTGGGGGTTTGCAGCCAGACTGTTGGCTTGGTCGGCATCTGTGCAAACAGGTCCGCCATTACACGCAGGGCAACCGCACCACCTGCGGTTTGCGCCGCGACAAACTGACACTCATCAAATGTATTGGCGCCAAAAATCGCCTGCCCCAGACCTGTGCAATAATCCGCGTCCCCTGTCAGGGCGGTATAGGACTTGGTCTTCTGAACCTCGATCAGCCGCGTTTCGGCCTGCTTTACGGCATTCAGCACCGGAGTTTCGCCGTTTTCGTCCTGATAGATGCCAACGGTCAAGTTCAATTTATCCGCCCGCAGATCTTGCGCGAACAACTCAGTGCCGATCATGATCGGGTCAACTGGGTAGTCCCCAACGGTCTCAAACATAGATGCGTTCCTTTCATTCATTGCCAAACCGGGCGGCGGCGAGGGTTTATCATCTTTGATGGAATGCCCAGCTCGACCCGGCGCGGCTCAGCGTTTGGGGCAAGGTCGGTGATGTCGCTCGGACACCTGGATTGCGCCTCTGATAAACGTATTCTCGGACGTCATTCCAACCTCAGAATTTTGTGATGACGGTGGCGCCGGCAGATTGGAACTTATCCATATCCATCAACGCTTTGGGCGCATTTGACAAGCTGATCCTATCCCCAACCAGACGTGCGGGGTCAAGTTTCCCGAACTGTATCATGTCCAGCATCGCGCCATAGCGATGAGCCTGCATGCCGTGGCTGCCCAGGATTTCCAGCTCTTGCCCGATGATCTTCGCCATCGGCACCTGCGGCGTGGCGTGATCAGCCAACATCAGGCCAACCTGCACATGCTTACCACGCCGGCGCAGGTTCTGGATTGAGTTGAAACAGGTCACAGTATGCCCCAAAGCGTCCAACGAGACATGGGCCCCGCCTTTGGTGATCTCCATCACTGCCTCGGGCACGTCCGCCACATCAGCACCATTCACGGTGGCCACCGCGCCCAACTGTTTTGCCAGCGCCAGTTTGGCGTCATCAATGTCGATCGCGATCACATTGGCGCCGATCGCATTGGCAATCATGACAGCCGACAGACCAACACCACCACAGCCATGCACAGCCACCCATTGTCCGGCCGAGGTCTTGCCCTGATCGACCACCGCGCGAAAGGAGGTGGCAAACCGGCACCCAAGGCTTGCCGCCGTGGCAAAATCCATGCTTTCGGGCAAGGCGACAAGGTTCAGGTCCGCTTGATGGATGCCGACATATTCCGCGAACGAGCCCCAGTGGGTAAACCCAGGCTGAAATTGGTTGTGACAGACCTGCTGATGACCCGCACTACACTCGGTGCAAGCACCGCAGCCCCCCACAAAAGGAACCGTCACGCGGTCGCCAACCTGCCAGTTGTTCACGTCCTTGCCGACTGCCTGAACAACCCCCGCCAGTTCGTGCCCGGGAATGTGTGGCAGCTCGACATCGGAGTCATGCCCCATCCAGCCGTGCCAGTCGCTGCGGCAAACACCCGTGGCCTCGACCTTGAGCACCACGCCATGTGGCTCAGGAGTCGGGTCGACGACGGTCACAACTTTGGGGGCTTCTCCGAATTTCTCGAACAGGACGGCTTTCATTGAGGCAGTTCTTTCTATGACCGGCTTGAATTGAGAGTACCCTACCCTGTTTGCCAGAAATGAGCTTGCCTTTCTTGCCCCAGTTTGGGAAAATCGGGGCACATTCCACTCCAAATCCACGTCAAAGAGAAGTTTCTGCCCCATGATCGAAATCGACAAAATCAATGCAGAAATCCTCGACCTGCTTCAAAACGACGGGCGTATGACCAACGCCAAGCTGGCCGGGCACCTGTCGATGAGCGAAACGCCCTGCTGGCGACGTCTGAAGAAGCTGGAAGAGAGCGGTATCATTGAGGGCTACCAAGCCAACTTGAACCGCAGGAAACTGGGCCTTGGCGTTATGGCCTTTGTGCAGTTGCGATGCTCCGAGCACGATCAGGCTTCGACAGCGGAGTTCCAGCGCATAATCGAAAGCACACCCAATATTCTATCCTGCCACAACACCACCGGCGCCGATGATTTCTTGATCATCGCAGTGGCACGCGACCTCGACGACTACAGCGTCTTCGTAGACACCACTTTGCGCCGGTTGCCCGGCGTTACCGGCATTCGGTCAAACCTGTCGTTGAAAGAGATGAAATCGTCAAACAAGGTACCTGTGAACTATACCCAAGTGTAAGGTGCCCAAACTGGCCCGGTGAGAACGACTTTATCAGGGTTTAAAGGTGGAGCGCCTAATTGAAAAGGCCGCAGCGGTATGCACTGCTGCGGCCCGGTCTTAGGATGAGGCTCGGTCATTTGCAGACAGAGGCTCGGGCTATCTACAGTCCTGTGGATGACGCGTGCAGGCACACCATCGGCACGCACTTCGGTCAGGTAATCTGGTTGGGAAGCATATGACGCCTTAAGCGGAACACCCCAAGGGCGGCGCTCGGAGCGGTGGGGGAATGTTTCCCATACGACGGTGTCGGGGGTGTCATCCGACAGGTTCCAAGACGTATCCGCCGTGCCGCGCTAAAAATTTAGCGAGCCCGCGTCATATGTCGCCCCCCATCATAGCGCCACAAATTGCTGCCAAGACCAAAGTGTTGCAATCCATTGAATTCAGCATCTTTGACGGCGGCGTCAACGAGTACCCCTTTGCGCAGTCCGAGGTCCGTCAGCGCGGTAATATCGACCTGCTGCCCAAAAGCCAGGTAGAGGAACTGCGAGAAGCGATGCGCAGAACCGTGGCGCTGAACAGCAAAACTCATGACCGGCGCAGATATTTCACTCAGGCCTTGGTGCATCAGAACCATTGTCAGCATGGCTGGGAACGTTTTCTGCCCTGGCACCGCGCCTACATGTATGTAGTTCGAGTCCAATCTGAGCGACTTCAACCCCAATGTCACGGTGCCCTATTGGGACTCGACCATGGACCAATATACGCCTGCGCCGCCTGACAAAGGGTGGCGTGTCCCACTGTAACTGAAGGCGTTTTCAACCCGTGATCAGGCAGAGTGGCCACCTGGTGCGCTGCAGCCCAATCCCAACAAAATGCAACGCCACGCGATTGTCGCGTTGTCAGAGCCGCGTAGGCTGCTTGATGGTCAGGCCCATTTTCTTGAGCATCGCTATAACGTAAAAGGCTACACTCAGCTGGCACCTGACCCAGGCGACAAAAACCGGGTCTGAGTGATCAAGGCGTTGATGATGTCAGACCCGCTTTGGTACTCGCTGCGATCCCCCAGACGCGCCCCGGCGACTTGCGAGAGCACCCCACAACACGCCGCGCAGTTACAGAATTGACGTAACCGACGCCGCCCGCCGGGCGCTGAAGGATGGTGGCAGTTTGCGTGTCACCCTCGTCGTGATTGGCACTGGCGACGACGCCTTCCAAAAAACCGAGGGCGTCACCCTCACTTTCCTCGATTGATCCAGCGGGAGCACGAAGCCATGAACGCAACATAAAAATTTCATCCAGCGATCGGTCTTGACCGGCTGGGAAACGGGCCGGACGCGTTTTATCTGGGACAAGAAACCGCCGGTGGATGGCCTACTAAATGCGACGATCTTGGAAATCCGAAACTGTCGCCGAAACTGCAATCCCAGGTGCTGTTCAAGAAGTTCAAGGGCGCCAAAGGCCGGATCAAACGACAGGCCCCACAATTTCAGGTTTGCGTCTACGACCAAGAGGCAGGCACCGAACGGCCGATAAAATTGGGGATCCGATAGCCAGTGGCGGCAACCACGGCACGCTGGTTGCCGCCACTGGAGCGTCCATATTGCGAGTAAGAAAGCGTCACGGTACAAGTTTGAGCAATTGCTGGGCGAGCATGGCGATTCCAGATCCCATCCGTTGCGCAATGCCTCGGTCACCAGCGCCGATCGCAGCCGGTTGATTATCGATCCCGGTGCCAGGATCGTGGACAGTAAGAGCAACCGCCGAGCCAGCTTTGACCGAACCGGCGACGGATTGATTACCACAAATTTCCCCGGCCCGCTTGAGCCGATGTCGATTGACACACTGGGGGATCTGATTCGTGATGACTAAGCGCACCTGCTTGTATTAGGCGGCCACGGCCAGTCCGGATCAGAGCTAACCGGCCCAGGCAAGCCCTCAACCCAGAACTATGCCTAATGATGGTTGGTATGACGACACTGGCGGCGGCCCGGTCATGGCGCGCCTGGTGATGTTTTCCGAAGAGGTGCAGAAACTGCGCTATGTGGAAATAGAATATCCCGCTTGGGCGCTGACCGGCTATCCATCTTATGTGCCCGAAATCCTCATCATCATTACCATGGAAAAGGCGGTAGAGAACATGTTCGTTCAGGAAATGGCCTATGATCCTGACATGTATGGCGCTGTGGGCAGTTTTGGTAATCCCGCAAGTGTCGACAGTTCTGACACAGAGGCGCTTCGGTTCTGGAAGACCGAGCGGCTGGACTGGAACCCCAACTATTACCCGGGGTTTTACGCTGACATCTGGCCGATCCTGTTCTGCCTCAACGAGTTCAACTGTCTCACGCTCATCTTGGAGGCTTCGAACTCCCCCCCTCGCAAGAGACCCGCGGCACCTTTAACCGCATAAAGGCAGACCGGCAGTTTTCGACATTTCGCATGACGGAGGCCGGGCCTCGTCGCTGACGGGTGCTGTTCTGCCAGAGAAATGCACCGCTCAGGACCAATCCCTGTCGTTAAACAACAGTTTTGACACCGGCCTGCAGCCCGGTGATCTGACCAAATACATGTCCTGCCCCTGGCAGCCTGATTTCAACGAATGCTTAACGCAGCCGATTAATGTCACCTACGCAGGCTAGAACAGCATCAACACCAACGGCGACACCCGGCGCCAACGAGCAACAAACCTGGGAAACGCTGTGGTGACCGGCTCACCGCGTGATGCAGGCCTATATGATACTGAACGGCGAGGTCACTGCGGGGCCTATCAACTGGTCGCGTTGCATCCCACAAACCAATCTGGGTGATTTGAAGATGGTGACGGAATGGTGGCGACTGGCATTTGTCGTCAACAACCTAAGCCTGCCGGACGACCAAAAATACGTCGCGAACCCTGACCAACGCAAATACATTGGCGTCGCCCAAACCGATTAAGTTGGAGTGTAATACGATGGATAACCCTTTTGTCGGAACATGGACTTACCGGGCCATTTTGAACGACCCCGACGTGTCAATGGATTTTAATGCACCGATCACCCCCAGTAAGCCCCCAACGAGCGACCCATCACTTGATCACCCCAAAGCTAGCGCTCATCCGTCATCAACAAGGGCGACCGACCTAGGGATCAAAGACGGTAACTTACGTCCCCTCTTCTATCATCGCCCTGACCTTCATCGCTTTCTCAAAGTGATCCAGCGCATGGGTTTGGATCCACCATGTCGCGGCCTCCATCAACAGTTCAGGATCGTCGTTCTTATTGGCAAAAAACGCATAGAACGACAGGCCAACCCCGTCGCCCTTCTGCGCGATTTTCTTGTCGCAGACTTCAATCGCCTTTTTGCGCAAGCTGTCTCGCATTTACTCGTCCTCGTTAGGCTTGGTCGCCCAATCAGATTTCAACAGCCGAAAACACATCCAGCGCGTTGTCCCAGTGCCAAGATCCAGATCCTCTTGGCTCATGCAAACCGCCCCCAATTTCGCGGTCGCCTTTTGTGAGCGGATATTCGTTGGGTCAATGTGAAACCAGACTTCGGGCATGATTTTAAACACATGCCCCATCATCAGCGCCTTTAGGTCCGCATTCACTGTACCACCCCACGAGGCGCGGTTCAGAAAGGTATAGCCGATTGAGATCTCGCGCCCAGATGTTGGGGCCTCGTAAAACCGCGAACAGCCGATGATCTGTCCTGTGTGTTTAACAAGCACAACAACAGCCGCGCCCGTTTCCAATAGCATCTCGAAATAGGGTCGAAACACCTCGATCTGGTGCCGGTTTCTTGCGGGATGGCCTGCCCAGATCAGCGGATCATTTGCCGCCTGATACAAGCCGTCAAAGTCATCTGCCGCAATGGGCCGAACAACCAACGACTGACCGATAATATAGGGTTGATAATCAAACGCCATTTTATCGCTTCTCTAAAACTCGTCAGCTAAACTCACCCAGCCGCGCCACATAGCGGGCCAGTGTGTCGATTTCGAGGTTGATCTGATCGCCCAGTTTGACATCGCCCCAGGTGGTGACTTCTTTGGTATGCGGAATGAAGTTGATGTCAAAATCGCAGCCTCGCACGTCATTCACCGTCAACGAAGTGCCGTTCAGGGCAACCGAGCCTTTGGACGCAATGAACTTAGCCAGGGCCTCGGGCGCGCGCAGAGTGACACGGGTGCTATCGCCCTCGTCGACCATCTCTACCACCTCGGTAACACCATCAACATGACCAGAAACGATATGGCCGCCCAACTCGTCGCCGACTTTCAAGGCGCGCTCAAGATTGACCCGCTTGCCGCTGTACCAGCCGTTACCTCCAATGTTAGTCTTGGACACGGTTTCCGCCGAGATCTGCACGTCGTACCAATCTTCGCCCAAGGCAACCACGGTCAGGCAGACGCCGTCGCTGGCGATCGAAGCGCCCATGTCGATACCGGAGGTATCATAGCCTGTGCGAATACGAGCGCGCAGGTCGCCTTCTTGTTTCAGCTCGGTCACTGTGCCGACGTCGGTGATGATACCTGTGAACATAACGCGCCCTTTGCTGGCCCAAAATACTGTTGCAAAACTGGTAGCCAGTGCACCGCAACTGTACAAGCCCGGAACGCCCACGGCTTGCCTTCTGCCCCGGGCAGGACTTAGTTTCGCCGCAGTGTCGTGTTAACCAATAGCTTATTCCGCCGGTCTAAAAAGAGAGCCAAAATGTCGACTGAACCTGAAACCAAACGCGTCTTTTTGTTCCTGCAGGGACCACATGGGCCGTTTTACAACGCTCTGGGCAAGATGCTGCGCGCTGCCGGCTGCAAGGTCTGGCGAGTTGGGTTCAATGCAGGTGACCGGGCATTTTGGTTCAATCCGGCCAGCTATATCCCCTATCAAGGCAGCCCAGAGGATTGGCCACAAACCGTTGAGACCCTGTTCGATGACCATCAAGTTACGGATATCGTGCTTTATGGCGACACCCGCCCCATTCATGCTCAGGCCGTGGCTCACGCCAAGGCGCGCAGCATTCAGGTGCACGTCTTTGAGGAAGGCTATATGCGGCCCTATTGGGTGACCTATGAACGCGGCGGCTCCAACGGTAATTCCAAACTGATGCAGATGTCGATCTCGGACATGCAGCAGGCGCTGGAGCTATCGGACATGGAGGCACCACTGCCGCCGTCACATTGGGGTGATATGCGCCAGCACGTTTTTTATGGCGCACTGTATCATTGGTTTGTGATGTTCCGGAATGGCGCCTACCGCAAGTTCAAGCCGCACCGATCGATCCCGGTAACCAAAGAATTCAAACTGTATCTGCAACGGTTGCTGCTGATGCCGATTCTGGCCGCGCAACGCCGGATCGCCACCCTGCGCATTCGCAACGGCGGCTTTCCCTATCATCTGGCTTTACTGCAGCTGGAACATGACAGTTCGTTCCAGAAGCATTCGCCCTTTTCTACCATGAGTGATTTCCTGTCCGAGATCATCGAAGGTTTTGCCAGTGGTGCCCCACGTCACCACCATCTTGTGGTCAAAGCACACCCGCTGGAAGACGGACGGGTGCCATTGCGCCGCGAAGTCAGGCGGCTGGCTCGTGAAAACGGCATTTATGACCGGGTGCATTATGTGCGCGGAGGCAAGCTGGCGCAGTTGCTGAACGAGGCTCGCACGGCAGTGACTGTGAACTCCACCGCCGGTCAGCAGGTGTTGTGGCGCGGCATTCCGCTTAAAGTGTTTGGCCACGCGGTCTATGCCAAGCCGGAATTTGTCTCACCCCAAGCCCTGCCCGACTTCTTTGCGGCGGCCTCGCGCCCTGACAACCGTGCCTACAAGGATTACCGCCGGTACCTGCTGGAAACGTCGCAACTGCCGGGTGGGTTTTATTCGCGCAAGGGCCGCCGCCAGCTGTTGCGACAGGTTGTTGACATGATGCTATCCGGGGACGACCCTTATGATGCGCTCAAATCGGGCACAGCGGCCCCAAGGCAACAGTTGCGCGTGGTGAACTGAAACGACAGCGTCACTGAGCTAGCTTTTTACTCTGCTTTCCGATACCTTGGCAAAAAAAGACCGAGGCAGAACAATAATAGGTCGAGGAGACCGAGCAGTGAATTCCGTTCCCTTTGGATGGGTACGCCCCATCGCTATGCTGGCTGCACTGTCGCTTGCGGCCTCGTGCAGCTTGCCCAAAGTTGGCCCAAACAAGCGCGAGATCTACGCCGGATCGGTGCAAAAAGAGGGTGACGCCTTTATCGTGTCCGTCAACGACCGGGTCACCCGTGCCACTGCCGTGGTGCCCGCCCTTGGCTTTTCGCAAGCGTTTCGATCCGCAGGCCAGCTGACCTCTGACACCATTCGCCCCGGCGATGTGTTAGGGCTGACCATCTGGGAAAACGTCGATGACGGGCTGTTGGCCGGCGAGGCCTCGAACTCGACCGCACTGGAAGAGGTGCAGGTCGATAGCGCAGGATTTATCTTTGTGCCTTATGCAGGCCGGGTACGGGCCTCGGGCAGCACCCCAGATCAGCTGCGCACGACGATCACCGCAAAACTGGAAGACCAGACCCCGGATCCGCAGGTGCAGGTGCGCCGGCTGGCCGGTGATGGCTCGACCGTCAGCCTAATTGGCGCAGTGGGGGCGCAAGGCGTCTATCCAATCGAGCGCCCAACACGCACCCTGGCTACCATGCTGGCCAATGCCGGCGGCGTGGCGATCCAGCCGGAAATCGCTCAGGTCACTGTAATCCGTGGCAACGAGCAGGGTAAGATCTGGTTCCAGGATCTGTTTGATCACCCTGAGCTAGACATCGCCCTGCGCGGCGGCGACCGCATTCTGGTCGAAGAAGACAGCCGTTCATTCACCGCATTGGGCGCCACCAGTGCTCAGGCGCGGGTGCGGTTTGAAAGCCAGGACCTGTCAGCGTTGGAAGCAATTGCCCAAGTGGGTGGTCTGATTTCGACCGCTTCCGATCCTACTGGCGTCTTTGTATTCCGCAACGAACCTGCTGAAATCGCAGGCCAGGTTCTGGGCCGAGACGATCTGCAAGGTGCGCAGCGTATGGTCTACGTGCTGAACCTGACCCAGCCCAACGGATTGTTCATCGCCCGCGACTTTGTCATCCGCGACGATGACACGCTATATGTCACCGAGGCCCCATATGCACAGTGGACCAAGACCATTTCACTGCTGGCGGCACCGCTAACACCATTGGCGAATGTCAGCACTCTGGCTGGTGGCTGACACCAATGACCAGTCTTGACGACAGGCATCAGGCCGGGGGCAAACGCTCCCGGCTGTTTGTTTACAACGGCGGCTTTGTCACCCAGAAACGTCTGAGGCGGATCCTGCAGCTTGCGGGTTATGACATCCGCCTTGGCCTGCCCGGCCCGGATGATCTGGTGGGGATCTGGGGCAATTCCCCCACCGCTCATCGTGGCCACGCAGTCGCAAAGAAACACCAGGTCGGGCTGCTGCGGGTCGAGGACGCCTTTTTACGCTCGATCCATCCCGGCCGCGCCGGGGAACCTCCGGTTGGATTACAGCTGGACCGCTCCGGCGTGCATTTTGATCCAGCCAGTCAGTCAGATTTGGAACAGATGCTGGCAAAACATCCCCTAGATGACAGCGCCCTGATGCGCCGCGCCCGCGATGCTGTGGCGCGCCTGACCGAAGTGCATCTGAGCAAATACAACGCCTATGACCCAACCAACCCGGCCCCCAAGCCCGGCTATGTGCTAGTGGTAGATCAAACCCGCGGTGATGCCTCGGTTGTGGCAAGTGGCGCTGATCGGGCGAGGTTTCTGGAAATGCTGGTGTTTGCGCAAGAAGAACACCCCGGCGCCCGCGTCATCATCAAGACCCACCCTGAAACCCAACGGGGGTTTCGCCCCGGCCATTACCGCGCAGAGGATGCCAACGACAGGATCACCCTGCTGTCGGATCCCATCTCCCCCTGGGAGTTGCTGGACGGTGCGGTCGGGGTCTACACTGTGTCGTCGCAAATGGGGTTCGAGGCCATTCTGGCGGGGCACAAACCCCGCATTTTTGGGCAGCCTTTCTATGCAGGCTGGGGTCTGACCCAGGATGAATTCCCACTGGCCCGTCGCCAGCGCAGACTGACACGGCAACAATTATGTGCCGCCACCATGTTTCTTTACCCAACCTGGTACGACCCATTTCAGGATCAACTCTGTGAGTTGGAAACGGTGCTCGATAACCTGGAGGCGCAGGTTCTGGCCTGGCGGCAGGACCGGCATGGCTGGGCGGCCTCGGGTATGCGGTTGTGGAAGCGCCGTCCGCTGCAAAAGATGTTTGGCAGCGAGAAAAAGGTGCTGTTCACCGAGGATGTCAAGAAGGCGCAGGCCAGTGGCCGCAACTGGATGGTCTGGGCAAGCAAGGCAGGCATGGAACATCAAGGCGCCACCCGAGTCGAGGATGGCTTTCTGCGCTCGCGCGGGTTAGGCGCCGAACTGGTGCCGCCGCTGTCGCTGGTGACTGACCGGCAGGGGATCTACTATGATCCCAGCCAACCCAGCGATCTGGAAGACCTGATCACTCAGCGCGTCCGGCTGACTGAAGCACAAGAGCGCCGGGCCGAAAACCTGCTGCGCAGCCTGATCCAATCCAGCCTTTCGAAATACAATATGGGCGGTGAGCCCCCCGCCCTGCCCGCAGGCCGCCGCATTCTGGTGCCCGGTCAGGTCGAGGATGATGCCTCGATTAAAACTGGGGCGGGGAAGGTCAAGACCAACCTGGATCTGCTGCGCGCCACCCGCGCCGCCAATCCGGATGCGGTGATCATCTACAAGCCTCACCCTGATGTTGAGGCCGGATTGCGCAGCGGAGAAATCATAGCCGAGGATCTGGCCGATGTCATCGCGCTCAACACCGACCCGGCAGCGCTGTTTGATGAGGTGGACGAGCTGTGGACGATGACCTCGCTGATGGGGTTCGAAGCCCTGCTGCGCGGGGTTCGAGTGACAACGCTGGGAGCCCCATTTTATGCCGGATGGGGTTTAACGCAGGATTTGGGCAAACTGCCCAAGCGCCGACAGGCTCGCCCCGGCTTGCTGGGATTGGTGCATGCCGCATTGATCGACTACCCACGGTATTATGATCCGGTGACCGGCCTGCCCTGCCCAGTCGAAGTCGCCGTACGGCGACTGCAGAGCGGTGAGATCCCGCACCCCGGAGCAACCAATCGGGCGCTGTCCAAGCTGCAGGGGCTGCTGGCCACCTATGCACATCTTTGGCGATAAAGCCCATTGACGAGGACCGCGACCGCCCGGGTGGCCCAGGCAAAGTTTGAAGTCAACGCAGCGCGCGCGTCCAGCGATGTTCGATGTCTTGGCCCACTTGGCGTGTTTCGATCAGTTGGAACCGCGGCGCCTGTTCTAGCCGGTTCAACCCCAGTGCTCCGATCATCGGCAGACCCTCAGCACCGATGCCCAACCCGGCAGTAAAGCCAATCAGCTCGTCCACCAGATCATTGGCCAGCAATGACGCCGCAAGCGCGCCGCCGCCTTCGCAGAACACCCGTGTCAGCCCGGCCTGCCCCAGTTGTCGCAGGATATCCCCTGCATCCAGCTGGGTGCCGCGCACCGCACAGGGCAACATCCGAGCCCCAAGGCCCTCCCAGGCCTTCAAGCGCTCCACATCAGCTCCATGACCGTGACACAGCCACAGCGGTATGTCCTTGGCGGTTCGGGCCAGTTGGCTAAGCAGCGGCAGATCCAAATGGCGCGAGATCACCACCCGCACCGGCTGTTGTTCAACCCCGAGATCGCGCACTGTCAACGACGGATCATCCGCCCGCGCAGTGCCGGCGCCCACCATTACCGCATCATGGCGCGCGCGCATCGCATGCACCGCACGACGTGCCTCGGGGCCAGTGATCCACTTGCTGTGGCCAGACGCAGTGGCGATACGGCCGTCAAAACTACTGGCCAGTTTCAGCGTCACCAGCGGGCGACCCTGTTCAGTTTTTAAGAAAAACCCAGCGTGATCGCGCGCGGCCTGCTCGGCCAGAACACCGGTTTTGACCACAATTCCAGCCCGCCGCAGGTGCTCAAACCCCTGCCCCGAAACCCTTGGGTCACTGTCTTCAATCGCGGCCACCACACGCGCAACGCCTGCATCAATCAAGGCCTGAGAACAGGGAGGTGTTTCGCCCTGATGCGAGCAGGGTTCCAGCGTCACATAAGCCGTAGCGCCTTTGGCCTGCGCGCCAGCCTGAGCCAGCGCAACAGTCTCGGCGTGCGGTCGGCCACCGGGTTGGGTCCAGCCACGACCAACAATGCGATCGCCCTGCACCACCACACAGCCCACCGCCGGATTAGGCCAACACAGCCCCTGACCGCGCCGCCCCAAACTCAGCGCCAGTGCCATAAACCGGGTGTCGGTGTCGCTCACTCCTCTGGCGGAGATTCAGGCCGCAATTCGTGGACAAAGTCCTCAAAATCATCCGCCGCCTGGAAGTTCTTGTAAACACTGGCAAAGCGCACATAGGCCACGGTGTCGATCCGGGCCAGAGACTCCATCACGATCTCACCAATGCGGTTGGAGTGAATATCGGTATCACCCATGCTTTCCAGCCGCCGCACGATGCCCGAGATCATCTGGTCGATCCGTTCCGGATCAATTGGGCGTTTCTGCATCGAAATGCGGATCGAGCGTTCCAACTTATCGCGGTCAAAATCTTCACGCTTGCCATTGGTTTTGATCACCACCAGATCCCGCAACTGGACCCGTTCATAGGTGGTAAAGCGACCACCGCAAGCCGGGCAAAATCGTCGTCGGCGGATCGCAACATGATCCTCGGCTGGCCGGGAGTCTTTTACCTGGGTATCAATATTCCCGCAAAACGGACAACGCATGAACCGGCCCTCTCATCGATTTCGACCACAAATTGTACTAAATTTCGTACAGTTATCCACAGTTATAGGACAACCGCTAGGATTTGGGTAGGGGCATATTCACACCGCAAGATAGAGGCTGTCAGGCCAGATGCGCCACCACTTTGCGTTGATGCGACGCGGTGCGATGCTCGAACAAGTAGATCCCCTGCCAAGTTCCAAGCAGTAGCTGGCCATCGCTGACCGGGATCGACAGGCTAACCGGCATCATCGCTGCCTTGATGTGAGCAGGCATGTCATCGGGGCCCTCATAGGTGTGGCGCAGATAGTGCATCGCAGGGTCGGTACTGGGCGGCACCAGCAGGTGAAAAAACGACTGCAGATCCCCCTGAACCTCGGGGTCGGCATTTTCCTGGATCAAGAGAGAACATGAGGTGTGTTGGACAAACAGGGTCAGCAGGCCAGCCTGTCGGCCTTGCTCGGCGATCCACCGCGCGGGCTGCGGGGTGAACTCATACAGCCCGGCACCTTGGGTTTTAATCTCAAATTGGGTTTGTGGCATGCAGTGCCAGTCAGAACCAGATATTGGAAAATAACCTGCGGTCGCAGTGATGAAATGCGGCTGTGACACTGCGCGCATAGCCTACGGTCAAGACATCTCCGACCCAACTGGCCTCGTAGGGGGTTATACCAACGGCCTCGGGGTTAAGAGTGAACTGCACGGCTGATCTGGCACCGGTGGTGACTCCACGACCAATGCCGCTGACCACATAGATCTTAGTTTTCCACGGCAGCTGCAATTCTCGACGCAGATAATCGCCTGCCCCACACCAATAGTCATCCTTGATGACTCCTGGTCGGCCCACAACTTCGAAGACATTCTTGTCGACCTTGTTGACGTCTAAAGTGTTGATGGCGCGAAACGCCAGTGCCGAAGTTGGCAGGGCTACAGAGAGAACTGCAATAACAGCAAGGAATTTGGGAACCGGTTTCATAAAATGCCTCCAATATCAGTCACACAACAAGTGTACGAGCACAGACCCGCAGTCATCTCACAATAGGTGGATCAGACAACGGTGTGTCGTCTCGCGCCTTAAAATCGCAGAGACGGGAACATATTGCATTGACTATCCCCACCCTGCACCGTCATTGAATCCCCAACATGAAAGGCATTGATCCGTCGCAGTCCAGATTGCGAGGCTTCTAACGCAACAGGCTCCAGCGTGAACAGAACGGTAGAGCGACGCCCCGAGGCCTCGCCCTCGGCCATGCCACGATAGACGTAGAACCGCGTTTGCCACCCAGCGCCCAGATAGCGGCGCGCGTAGTCAGAGGCCGCGCACCAATATTCATAACCGCTACCACCGCCGGACTGCGGCACCACTTCAAACACTCCGCCCTCAAGAGGGTACACCCGCGCGCCAAGCATGGTCCGTTTGAAACTTGCGGCTTCGCTGGAACAGGCCGTTGTAAAAAAGGCAACAATTGCCAGGCAGGAAAGAACGTTTTTCATACTGATTGCCAATAGAGATTAAGAAAGATGAGGGCTCATAGTTTCGATCTATAATAGATGGTCAGATCAGCTGTGCCACCCCTGTAATGATCAACTCTACTTGTTAGTACAAATCTCGCGCAGTTGCCGTCGCAACCTACTAAAATCCTGCATCATACCAGGCATTGGCCAGCGGTGTGAAATTCACCCGTACCGAGCCTGCATCGCAAATCAGTAACGCCAGACGTTCGTCACCCTCATGAACCGACAGCTGTCCCTCGGGCTCGGCATCATCCCCCTGCATCCGGTCCACATTAAAGTTGATCTTATAGGTCACCGAATTATTGAAGAACTGGACCTCTTCCCAATAGCTGCGACCGATCCCATTCCACGGGGTGAAATGGATCTCGTCGAGGCCGCGTTGCAGAAACAGATCTGGAGTGTTGCCAAGGCGGCCATAGGCATAGCTATAGCGCTCGCCATCGTGACAGATATGCACTGCCTTCTTGCCGTCCGAAAAGCTGCATGAGAACAGTTCGGGGCCATTTTGGCACTGCGCCCACGCCGCAGGAGCGATCAGGGTCAGGCAAGTGGTCAACATCCGCAGCATGGGCTTGTCCTTGTTGGCGTAGTCACCCCAAGAGTTATCTCACCTTAGGTTGAGGCACCAGAACACGGCGGCGGTTTATCGGCCCGGAAACTGGATAATATCAGCCGATTGACGCTGCGCGAGCACCTGCTCCAGGATCGCCAGAGCGTCTTTGCTGTCCTCGTCGTCGGCAAACTTGACCCTGGCAGATTTACGCAGAAATCCACGCGCGCCTTCGGCGTCGAGGGCATTCAGTTTCGCCTCGTGATCGCGCAGGGAATTTACCAGAAACTGATTGGCCAGCATCATCGCATTCAACGACTGCAGTTTTTCATCCAAGACACCAAGCGCCTCGTTGAGGTTTGAATCTGCAGACATTGTTATCCCCAAGAGAATGCGTACCATCAATGGCAACAGTCTAGGGATGCCTGTGGCAAGGGGCAACGCAATTGGTAATCAAATGGTTAACACTGCTCCCGCTTAGCGCTGACGTCGGACAGTCAGGCGGTGGATGTTTTGTGCAAGCAAGCACCGCCTGTGCAGCATGGGTTTGGGCCGGAGAACCAGATTTAGATGGTGGTCGGCGCAGTTCCAGTCCTGCGGCCCAAAGTCCAGAAACGTGGTCATGAAAGGATTGAAGTCTGTAAAATACGTTTACCCTCTAATAGCGGAACGGGGGGCGTTTTGTCATTCCGAATACTCCAAAACCGCCCTGCCCGCCTCAAGTCCGTATCCTCTGATTGAAGTTTCCGAAGGGCTAGGCCGTTCCTGATGTTTGCTGTATGTCGTTCAGCGCCTCCGCCGACATTGCAAAAGACCTGAGCCTCGCGGCATGATCGTGGATCATACCAGTCACTATCAACTCGTCTGGCTGGTATTTTGCAACTAACGTACCGAGGTCTCGTCGAACCGTTTCGAGACTACCGGTTGCCGAACAGGAAAGGGCTTGTTCCACTTGCGCCATTACCGAGGCCGAAATCTCGGTCGACAGGTCCTCAACCGGGCGCGGGAGTTTGCCTGGGTGTCCCGTACGAAGGCGGGCGAAAGCTAGGAGCTGAGAAGATCGCAGATACAAAGCCTCGTCATCGGTTTCAGCTGCGCAGACCCCCGCCGCCATCATGAAGTAGGGCGTCTCGAGCCACCGAGATGGGCGGAATGTACTGCGGTAAATAGCGATCGCTTGCGCAAGCATTGCAGGCGCAAAATGCGAAGCGAACGCGTAAGGAAGGCCGAGGTGAGCTGCAAGTTGCGCGCCATATAAGCTGGAACCAAGCACCCACACGGGCACGTGTGTGCCTTGCCCGGGAATTGCGCGAATCTTAGCATTGTCGGGCGCGTCGTCGAAATACAACAACAATTCTACTACATCCTGCGGAAAGCTGTCGTTGGCTGCCAAATGCCGTCGAAGTGCGTGCGCTGCCTCTCCATCGGTGCCGGGGGCGCGACCGATCCCAAGGTCGATGCGTCCCGGATTTAGCGTGGCTAGTGTGCCAAATTGCTCGGCGATCACCAGAGGCGCATGGTTTGGCAACATAATACCACCCGCACCGACACGAATAGTTTTGGTGCCCGAAGCAACGTGGCCAATCACCACCGACGTTGCAGCGCTGGCGATGCCCGGCATGTTGTGATGTTCTGCGAGCCAAAAGCGGTGATATCCGTTTGCCTCCGCTAGGCGCGCCAGCTCGAGTGTATTATGCAATGCGACGGCCGCTGTACCGCCTTCCGGGATTGGCGACAGGTCTAATAGCGAGAAATGGTTCAACACCGACCTCCTTGGTTGGTAAATTCTATTTAGGCCAAGTTAAGTCAAGCGTCACCAATTCATTGAGTGATCCCCGCAATCTCTGGGGCGCAGTCAGGACGCGCGAGTTATAGGCCACGCAGCGGGGTGGGGCACCGGGCAATTGGGACAAAAACCCGCCAGCTGACTCAAAAAGCAGGTTTTGACTCTAAAGTCCGTTTTGTTCGGTGTCCAAAAGCCTGGGAGGAAAAAAACCAAAACGAAACTCAGCCCCTTCAGCCAAGCCATAGGCGGGCGACAACGCACATGGACCGGCAAGAAAGTCCGCTTGACTGACCGGCCGCTATGAGCAAATGGGAACCCAATCGATGAACCACGCCCTGCACCAACTTCGCAAAGTCGGGACCACTCAAAGTTCAGGCAGGGGGCGAGCGGCCCGGAGCTGTCGTTTGTGACAATCGCGGTGAAGTGCAGTGCTTAAGCCGTTTCCATTCAGCGCTGTGTCAACATATTTCGTTTGTATGGGCTGAAAATTGCAAATACTAACTGAGCGCGACTCGTCAAACACCCCGCCCATGTACCGCAAGCGCATGCTTGAGGCTTTGCAGACTTAGCTCACTTTTCCCAAGGCAGATTTGAGCGCCTCGGCTTTGGGCCTCTCTTTTAACAGTTTCGTCATCGGTTCCCGACAGGAATACAACTGTTGAAAATTCCGCAAAACAATCGACTAAATCCACTCCGTCGCCATCCGGCAGTCGGGAATCCAGAAAGACGAAGTCAAAAACTCCGTTTTCCCCCATCAACTGCATCGCTGATGCTTGGTCGGTCGCTTCAACGATGCCCGTCTGTAAGCCAAGTTTATTTAGCAATCGGCGCAGACGCTCTCGGTCGATATCGTCATCGTCGACAATCAACAACCGCATGCCTTGCTGAGCCACCGTCATACGGGCAACGTAACAGTGGTCCAGTAACACCTGAGAAGATCGACAGCCTTTGTAAACGACGGGCCGACTTCCGATTTCACGAGATATCCGGCCACATTTTTCTCATAAGAGCGCGCACGGTCGACATCCGCCTTGGATGTTGTAAGGACAAATACGATTGAATCCTTCAGATTTTCATCACCTCGAAGTTCGTCAAGGAAATCAAATCCGTTCATGCGCGGCATGTTCAAGTCCAGCAGTACAATATAGGGTTTTTCAAACTCGTCCCCTCCGTTTGCCCGCAAGATTTTCAGGGCTTGAAGGCCATTTTCAGCGACGGTAATTTCGTTGCCAATCCGGCTTTTCCGAAAGCCTCTAATTACCATCTCCGCATCGACATCGTCATCTTCGACCAACAAAATTCTTATGTTGTCCATTGGTATGTTAAACCTCCGTCTTGGGCCAAGATTTCGCCCATGTAAAACTCATTGTGGTGCCTCGTTTTCCAGCCACGGACAGAACTTCACAGGTTCCGCCAGCTGTGGAAATTATTCTCGCCACAAGGGCGAGGCCAATGCCACTTGTGTCGACTTTGTCGCGCGGCGATAACGTCTGGAATGCCTCAAAAATGCGCTTGTGGTGCATCGGATCGATGCCAGGCCCATCATCGCTTACGCTGAACCTGATTTGATCACCCAAATCTTCGGCAAACACGGATATCTTTCCCGTCTCGCGATCATGGTGTTTTACAGCGTTACTGATCAGATTGTTAAGAACTGTTTCCAGTGCAGTTTTCGAGGTTGTAAGTGTGGGCAACTGGTCACTGACGCTGATAACAAACCCCTCTGGGGGAGCCAAATATTCAGCTATGTCGCTACACAATGAAAGCGTATCCACCGATGTTTCCTGGACCTCCATTCGACCCAAACGTGAATACTCCAACAAACCGTCCAGTAGGTTCTCCAGTCTTTTGACACGGGTTCGCAGCCTTTCTGCATTGTGAAGTGACTCTTCACTCAGGCTGCTGTCTTCATCTTCCACGATCCATGACACCAGATTATCTATCCCGCGCAATGGGGTCTTGAGGTCATGGGAGGCGATGAAGGTAAAAGACTCGAGGTCTTCATTGGTACGCTTCAATTTTTCAAGGATCAGTTCACGTTGGCGATTAACGGCAACCAATTCTGCTGTTCGCGTCGTTACCAAGACTTCAGCGTATCGTTTGCGACTGAACGTGACGTTGAAGTAAAGCGCGACCAATCCGGTGATCAGCAAGCCTAGAAACATAACAAGCCAAGGTGTCATAGGTGTTTTGGAGAAAACTGAATCTGCTGATGGGACCGAAACGATACGCCACTCGCGACCGAAAAAATTCAGGTCGGTTACATAACGTAAGTCGGAGGGGATGTCTTCATCACTCTCAAAACTAGCGCCCTTAGGAAATAAGAGCTGTTGTCCTGGCACTGCGGTTTTGTCAAAAAAGTACAGGTCAATACCGGAACTGTCTGAACGGCCCAAATTTGACGCCGATTCGACCAAGTCTCCCATACGGTAAACACCCAGTCCAAAACCCTTCAGGTGATCGTTCCGAATTGATGCATCGGTGGCCGTTTCGTCACCGTTGTAGATTGGAATAAAGATTAGAAATCCGTACTGTTCACCCGTTTCTTGTATCAGGGTGATCCGAGCTGAGGCCACCACAGCCCCACTTCGGCGTGCCTCTATCAGGGCCGCGAGGCGCGTTGAATTTGAACCGAGGTCAAATCCAACAGCTTTTTCATTTCCTGCCATCGGCTCGACGTAATAGACAGGATAGTAATTTGCTCGCACCTCAGCAGTCGCGATTGCACCCTGGCTTGTACGCTCTGTGAATTGAAAATCCACGAGACCATCCTGTCTGGCTAGGTCTTCAAAGTGTGTCCGATCTGCGAGTGGGACACGAGGTATCCATTCCAGAGCCTGAACATGGCCACCAACCTCTAGTGTTTTGATAAATGTGTGAAACTCGCTACGGCTAACGTGGTCAGAGGCATAGAATAAACCGCGGACAGATCGCAGTCCGGCTGCACTGGCTTCGATTTTCCCTTGAACAGCTTGGTGCCGTTCCTGAGACAGACGAAGAAAATGCTCGTCTCGACTTGATTTTTCCAGTTCGGACACCTGAAGAAAGGCGGCAATCGATGCGATGCATCCTATCAAGGTTATCAACGCAATCGGAAGTATGTGGTGCCAGGCGAACCGGTTCGCACCAAAAGTGGTGGCTTTATGACTCTGGTCTATTTGTGAAGGAGGTAGATGTGCCACCATTAGGGTCCTGTCAACTTGGATGCTGGATGTCAGCCATCGTACTGGCCGCAAGCCATGCTCTTTATTCCAGTAATGGATTAAGTATTAGTTAGATCCATGTCGGATCTTGACAATGTAATTTCGGGCCAGTGCCAGCAGCTTCTAGCCATTCATCTCAACAGCAGCGAAAGGTCGAAAGCCCGCATAGCCGCCGTCCAAGAAAGCCTCAGCGAACGCTAGCTCTCTACCTTTCCTGCTTGACTTACCTCATGAGCTAGCCGCTTGAACGATTGTCGGATGCAGCTGCCCGGAACTGACCTTTAACAGGCAGCAAAATCGCGCTTTCGGTTCTGAGCAGAGCTCTTCTTTTACAAATTTCGCCGTTTCAATGAATTATAGCTAATCTAGGCTGGTTACTTCAAAGCGATGTTCGCGGGCGTTTGAGAGTTTGGATGGATCTGTTTGTACTGGCCGCAGCCGGTCGTAGACTAGGTGGAAGATGTAAGCGTAAGCAGTAAAAAAGACGGTCAATCCAAAATTGATGGCCAGGGCCTCGACTAAAGGCATGCGACCAACCTACATCACAATAGGGAATGTTAAAAAACTGCGGTGATCTCATGCGAGACGGCATGGGTAATTCGGAGCCCATGAAGCCTGTCACTCGCTTTGCGATTGGACAGCCGAAGCTCAACCACGTCAAACACAGTATTATGCACAGGGCACCACAACAGAATGACCAATGAGAGCAGAAGCATCAACAGCATGCAGTCTGCCGAAGACTGGTCTGTCGCATTAGGCGCCTGATCCGTTTTTCGTTTACGACGTGGTCTTCTTTGCGCAGATGCCATGTCATCTGCCGCACACCGTAAAACGGCGAGTCCAAGAACGGCTTGTCGATCAAGCGCATCAGACGCGCCTTCAAGCAGAGCCCGCTTCCATTGGTGGATCATCGTCGGATGCACGCCGAACCGACTGGTCAACTCACTAACCGTCTCCTCGCCTTTTCTGCGCCTCCAGCGCGACCTTCGCCTTGAATTCTGGATGATGTTGTATCCGTTTCAACATTTCTGATCTCCTTCGTGTTGAAAATCAGCAGACAAAAAATCGCAACTTACGTCAGTGTCTGAATTTCGGCGGGTAGCTCACTCATCTATGAATCTAATCCCAGACGTCCCATGTCTCCTTGTTTCCAAATCACCAAGCAAGGCGTCTACAATTCTAGGGGCTATTCACTTGACCTGACAATGGACGCCGGAAAAATGGCCAGCTGTCGGAACAAGTCAGAACCACGACACCAAAATAGGCCATTTCAGTTACCAGTCCACGCGCTCATAGGTCTCGGTATCTACTCCGCCAATTTCAGAATCTACACTGTTGACCGTTGGTTCGGCCATGACATCCCCGCTGCCTTCTGCCTCGGCATCATCCTCACCAATCTCGGCATCCCATCCCGCATCAGCCTGTGCGGCACCGCCTTCTATGCCAGCGAAGACCTCCAATACCTCAGTCATTTCATCAGACTGAACGTCCGCCACCTCCCCGACCGTCAAGGAAAACGCGCTGGAAGACGAAACTGGCGCCCCATTGAACCCGACATCCGCAACCAGTATCTCTCCAGAAATTGCGCCTTCGAACCCTGGAGGAGGAGAAAGTTCAAGGAAATCAATATTCCAGCCCGTCAGATCGACAGGACCTCCATCCGACAGCGTTGCATCCTCACCACTCATAACAATTGTGTTCGCCGGCAGTCCGTCCAGCGTGACAGTCGCCTGATCACTTGCACCGCTCAAGTCGATGCCAACTTCAAAAGTTCCGTTTTCTTCAGTTGCGATGGCCGGATCCGCCTGCACCACTTCGCGTCCGTCCGTGTCAGGACCTTCCCACTCAAGTTTAAGACCTGCATGGCCATAATTTTCAAAGTATCGAACTTCGATATCGTACGTACCTGGTTCTAGGTCTATTTCACCCGAACGGGTTCGGAATCCATGCAGCCCATCGTTATCAATGACTTCCTTGCCATTGACATAGAGAGCAACACCATCATCACCGCCAGCAAAGAAATTATAGGTGCCACCCTCGTCAATGGTCACTTGACCTTCAAGCTTGGCTCCAAAGGTATCAGTTGACCCGCCTTCCCAAAAGGATCCGGCACTATTCTCATAGTTTATTTCGGAAACTATTTCCTCATAAGTCGGATCTGTTTCCCAATCGACATCGTCAACTTTTCCCAGGCTGTGATCCACGTCAAAGTAACTGGCATGAAACCCACCGACCATTTCCGCGCTTGGCGCCGTAAGCTGTGCTTCGTTCACGTCAAAGGAAATGACCTGCATGCCATCAGTGGTTCCCCCGCCGGAGATAGGAGTGGAATGACTTAGTTCAGCATCAACCTGTCCCGTGAAATCTGCGGGCGGGGTGACCATCAGCATGTCGCCCTGCCAATCGACCAACTCTGCTGCCCCATCGGCGCCAACAACCACAGTATGTTCACCTGCCTCTACAATTGTTCCTTCCGGCAGGCCTTCCAGCATAAAGCTCGTGTCATCTGCAATATTCAGCGACCCCATATCCACGTCAAATGCCAGTGGCATTCCAGAAACGGTCTGCGCCTCCGACATATCCGGAGCGGTCACCAACTCGACCCCGGTCAGCCCCGGCCCTTCCCATTCCAGCTTCAACCCAGCGACGCCGAAATTCTCAAAATAACGCAGTTCGATATTGTGAGTGCCAGGCTCCAACTCGATCTCGCCGGTACGAGTTCGGAAACCATGATCCCCATCATTGTCGATAAGTGGTACACCATCGACAACCAGTACCGCGCCATCATCACCACCCAGGTAAAAGGTGAACGCCCCTCCCTCCTCGACTTCGATGTTGCCCGAAACTTCTACGGCGAAAGTATCCGTCGATCCCCCTTCCCAGAATGAGTCACTGGTCGTGGCGTAATCAACCTTTCCAGAAACCTCCTGGTGGGTCGGGTTTGTTTCCCAATCAATGTCAGCCATTGTCGAAGCACTGTGATCAACGTCGAAGTATTTGACATGAAACCCGCTGGAAAATGACATGTCGTTCACATCCACAACATCGATGCTAAAGCTCTCGCTCAGGCTCAGGCCACCTGCATCAGTGACGGTGACCTCAACCTCGATCGACGCCGCATCCTCATGGTCCAGAGAAACGCCCGGTTTCAGCCGCAGATC
>MAAC01011377.1_pt1 | contig 31237 bp, 11 predicted proteins | sample 1115981 | NCBI WGS metagenome assembly MAAC01 (sample SAMN04961126, study PRJNA320927) | seawater metagenome | isolation source: sample BD02T64 sea water enriched with oil for 64 days | place: USA:Gulf of Mexico | collected 2013-07-27 | reverse complement strand
GACGGAGAAATTGTCAATGGAACTTTTAGTCTGATGAGGTAAATCATTTATAGTCTTAAAAATAAAACAAAAAGGAGCATATTTTAATCGATATGCTCCTTTTTGTTTTAAATGATGTTTTATACACTTTTACAAAATGAGTGTTAAATGTTAAAAAATGAAATAAAATACCTTAACTTAGGCGAAGTTTATGAAATTTGGTCTTAGGCATGTTGTCTTTGTACTTATCACAATTGAAAGTAAACAATGATTAAAAAGTTTTACCTCTTTATTGTCCCCTTTTTAAGCGTATTCTCTGCTTTTTCACAGATCATTGTAGATGGTACTGGACAAAATAACGATGCAACATATTTAATTGAAGACGTCTTGATTAATGCGGGAGCACTTGGTCTAGACGTTTCCAATATATCTTATTCCGAAGGTGATACTAATCAGATTGGTTACTTTTCAAGCGGGGCAGGTATTATTGGTATGGCGGATGGTGTTGTTATGTCCACAGGTGGTCTTACTCTACTGAATGATTATGGAAATACGGGTTCTTATACCGGTACTGGTTTGGAGGATGAAGATCTAAAAATGCAAATGGACCTAGTTGGTATGGATACTGCTACCTACTCCATTTTTAATACAGTGGTCATTGAATTTGATTTTGAGGCCGTAGGGAATTCAATTGAATTTGATTACGTTTTTGCCTCAAATGAATATCCTTCATTTGTTTGCTCACAATTCAATGACATCTTTGGTTTTTTTATTACCGGTCCCGGAATTACTGGTCCTTTTTCAAATAATGGAAAAAACATTGCACTGGTTCCAGACCCTGTAAACGTAGGAGAATATACTACTACTCCTGTAACAATAAATACAATAAATAGTGGTCTTCCTGGAAACGGATATGTGGCCGATTCTTGTGCGGTTATTGACCCTAACTGGACCTCATATAGTATCTTTTATGTAAATAATGATTTCGGCCCCCCAGTAGGTGTGAATCAGCGTGGTTATACTACTGTTTTAACTGCTGCTTCTGAAGTTACCTGTGGAGAGACTTATCATTTGAAATTAGCAATTGCAGACGTTGCAGATGGTAATTTTAATTCGTCCGTTTTTCTAGGAGGTGGAAGTTTTAATGTTGTTTCAGCAAGTACGGACCAAGAATCAGAATTCCAATTTAGTGATTCTATCATTATTGAAGGATGTTATAGCGGAGTATTGAATTTTAATTTGGACTCCTATTCTGATGTCAACCCTACTGAGTTAATTATTGGTGTTGGAGGTACTGCTGTAGAAGGTGTCGATTATATCCAACTACCAGATACTATTCAGATTCCTCCAGGAGACTCAACTTACCAGTTACTGATTACTCCAATAGTAGATAATTTGGTAGAGGGAGATGAATCAGTTATCATCTATACATTTGCATGTAATGATACTCTTTCAGCTGTTGAATTTGTAATCCAAGATCCTGATCCAATATTGATTGAATTATCAGGGAATGATACAACTATTTGTCAAAACCATCCTGAGCCAATAGCGGTGGATGCTTTTGCATCTGGGGGCTATGTCCCTTATAGCTATACGTGGTATTATAATGGCTTTGTTGAGTTTACAACACCATCCGTTTCTATACCTGCAGATAAAGTTGGATTACATATAGTAGAAGTAGAAGGCGATTGTGGATATACTTATCTTGATACTTTTGAAATTATTCATTTCCCAAATACAGCAGCAGTGGAATATACTTCTGCATTCAATTTGGAAACGACGTCAATAGTAGAAGGTTGTGAATATCTAACGTTGAGTATAACGCTACCAGCAGTCAATAACAGTGATACTACACTATATATTGATGTTGTGGGTGGTTCGGCTATTGAAGGGGAGGATTATTATCCTATAACAAGAGCAATTCACTTTAGTCCTGGACAATTGACCGCTTCAATAAATATTGAAGCCATGGTTGATGGTGTATTCGAAGGAGATGAAACCATTGAGATCTTTTACGCATTCTATGATGAATGTTCAGAAGGTCCAAATCCAGAGATTATTACTATTATAAGTACGCCATTATTGAATTCAAATATGGAGGAGGTAATGGAGCTCTGTAAAGGAGAAGAATTTACCCTGAGTGCTGAGGCTATAGGTGGAATAGAACCTTATATTTATACATGGACCAAAGATCAATCTATATGGTCTGGAAATGATGTAGGATTATTGGCAGATGACAGTGCAATGTTCTACCTAACTATACGCGATGCTTGTGGTTATGAAACTAGAGATAGTGTGTATGTAGAAGTGCCTCAATACGCACCTTTAAGAGTTTCCTCAGATTTGGAAGCAGAATTGGATATCTGTATAGGTGATGCTCTTCTTCTAGATATTGAAGTAGAAGGAGGTTCTGGAGAGTATAGCTATAAATGGTTTCTAGATGGTATCCCTCAGCAATATGAGGAAGAATACATTGTGCAGGATATGGATGTTAGTATCAACGATTATGAGGTTGTGGTAACAGATCATTGTGGGGATAGTCATTCAAGAAGCTTTCAGGTGATAGTATCCCATTGTCAAATACCTAATGTAATGACTCCCAATTCAGATGGAATAAATGATTATTTCTATATTGATTTTAGGGATGCGGTAAAGAATGTTCATATGCATATTTATGATCGCTGGGGAAAGCTGGTCTTCCAGTCCAGTAATTATGAATCATGTTCTTCTGAAGATTCTGAATACTGTTGGAATGGCTTAAATTCCAATACTGCAAAGGAATGTGTTGAAGGTATATATTTCTATAAATTGGAATACCATGACGGAGAAATTGTCAATGGAACTTTCAGTTTGATGAGATAGGCATAATTATAGATAAGAGTATATTCAACTAGAGTATACTCTTTTATTTTTTTAGTACCTTAGTATCTATTCTTTATAATTTTTTCGCCTATGAAAAGAATGCTCTTCATAGGATTTGTTTTTATTTCTTTTGGTCTGCTTGGACAAATTAGCGTATCAAACTCAAATCCATACAATAGTCCAGAATATCTTGTCTCAGATATTCTATTAAATACTGATGCCGGAACTATAGTTGAAAATGTTGTACTTACGAATGGTTTACTAAACCAGATCGGGTATTTCAATGGTGCTAATAGTAATCTGGGAATGGATGAAGGGGTTATTCTATCTACTGGGGGAATTGGTCTTGCAGTGCCGGATGGTGAGGATGATCAAAGTGGTTTAAATTATCAAGACCCAGATCTAGTGATAGCGATGGAGCAGATAGGAATGGGCTCCAATTCTCTTTCAAATACCATTGTATTGGAATTTGACTTTGTAGCAGGGGATGATTTGGTGGAATTTGAATATGTCTTTGGATCAAAGGAATATCCAGGTTATACTTGTTCTCAGTTTAATGATATTTTCGGGTTTTTCTTAAGTGGGCCAGGTATTCAAGGTCCTTATTCCAATAACGGTATTAATATAGCCCTTGTGCCAGATCCCACTAGTCCAGGTGCGTTTACAACTACCCCAGTAACTATAAATACCATAAATTCTGGTTTTGCAACTGGAGGATATGATGAAGATGGCTGTGGTGATATCGACCCCTTATGGGCTAGTTATTCTATTTTCTTTGTGAATAATACTGATGAATCGACGGTTGGATTCCCAGGATTTACAACTGTTCTTAAAGCTCAAGCAGAATTAGAGTGTAGTAAGAATTATCATATAAAGCTGGCTATAGCAGATGTCTCTGATGGTGTTTTAAATTCAGCGGTCTTTCTTAAGAAAGGTAGTTTTGCGGCAGGGGCACCATTGGGAGTAGAATTGAACGATAATGAGGACTTTGTTATTTGTATCGATAGCATTGTAATTGATCCTAATTTATTTGGAGGCTTTGGAGGTGTAGATTATTATTGGAGTCATAACGGTCAGCAAATAAATGAACTAGTCATTACTGTTTCTGAGCCAGGGGAGTATATTTTCTTTGCTTCAGATGAGTGTGGTAGTTTATCTCGAACAATAAATGTGATTTCGTATTCACCTGCCGTATTAGATATCCCTTCCTATGTTTTTTTATGTAATGATTCATTGATTATTGCTGAGGTGTCTGGTGGTGCTCCTCCATATATTAGCTATTGGGTGCATAATGGTGCAATAGTAGATCAAGGCCTGGAATTGCGATTAAATTTCGGAGATAATGGGGATTATACATTTCATGTGGAGGATGCTTGTGGCTTCATATATGAACTGGAAATGGAAGTGGAGAGTGCAGAGCTTTTGGATGTGCAAATACCTGGGTACACCTATTTATGTGAAGACCTGATCAATTTACAAGCTGTAGTTTCTGGTGGTTATGGAGAGTTGTACTATTATTGGGAATTTCAAGGGGTGATATATGAAAACTTATCTTTGATGATAAATTTTGACAATCCTGGACTTGCCACCTTTTATGTTGAGGATGAATGTGGACAGCAATATATTGGTAAAGCATTAGTGGAAACTCCTGGGGATTATGAAGATATGGAGTTGGATTTTAAGTATGAATACTTGGAGCTTTGTTCTAATGATGTTTTTTTCCCACAAGTTCATGTGAGTGGTGGTGCAGGGTATAAAACCTATTATTGGTATTTGGATGGAGCTCTTTTAAGCAATGCAGTCAAATATAGTTTGAAAGGAACTGAGCTCAAAGAAGGAATTACAAGTAAGTTGCAATTGCTAATTATTGATCAATGTGGGAATGAAATTAGCCATACCTATTTATTGAAAGGAGTAAGTTGTATTGTCCCAAATGTGTTTACACCAAATAGGGATGGCATAAACGATGTCTATTTATTGAATCTGGGAACCTATAATAAAGGTGTTCAGTTGGATATATTCAATCGTTGGGGGCAGTATGTTTTTAGATCCAAGAATTATGAACTTTGTCAAATGGCTCCAGAACGAGCATGTTGGGATGGTGAAAATATGAGTTCAGGAAAGCAGTGTATTCCGGGAATTTATTTTTACGAAATACGTTTTGAAGATGGAAGGCACTTAAAAGGTGTTATCAATTTATTTAAATAAAAAAATCCCGGTTGATACCGGGATTTATTGTTTAAATAAGGATGTCTCCATTCATTTCTTTAGGGATTTCTAGGTTGAGCAAGTTCAAAATAGTAGGAGCAAGATCTGCTAATTTCCCATTTTTTATTTTGTCGTGTTTGCTATTTAATAAAAAGCAAGGAACTGGATTTGTTGTGTGCGCGGTATGTGGACTTCCGTCTGGGTTGATCATGAATTCTGAGTTTCCGTGATCAGCTATTATTATCAATTGATAATCTTGAGCAATGGCCGTTTCTACTACTTCCTTCGTGCATTGGTCAACAGTTTCAACCGCCTTTTGAACAGCTTCAATTACTCCAGTGTGACCAACCATGTCTGGGTTGGCAAAGTTTAGGCAAATGAAATGGGGAGAATTAGGAGACTTCATTTCCTCGATCACTGCTTCTTTGATTTTGTTAGCGCTCATTTCTGGCTGTAAATCGTAAGTTGCAACTTTCGGTGAAGGGATTAGTATTCTGTTTTCATGATTGAAATTATCTTCCCTACCACCACTGAAAAAGAAGGTTACGTGTGGGTACTTTTCAGTTTCTGCAATTCGTAATTGTCTGAGTCCATTTTTGGAAATTACCTCTCCTAGAGTATTGATTAAATTATCTTTTTCAAAAACTATATGTACATTCTGAAATTTCTCGTCATACTTCGTCATGGTGAAGTAATCTAATTTCATAGGATGCATATTATATTCATGAAAAGCCTCTTGGGTAAGTGCAGTACTAATTTCACGACATCGGTCTGTTCTGTAATTGAAACATAAAACCAAATCATTCTCATTGATTTTAGCCACAGGAAGACCACTTTCATCAACTAGAATAGAGGCTTCAACGAATTCGTCAGTTATGTTGTTGTCGTACGATGCTTTAATTGCATCAGTTGCGTTATTATAGGGTGTTCCTAGAGCATGAGTCAATAGATCATAAGCTTTTTGTACTCTCTCCCATCTATTGTCTCTATCCATTGCGTAGTATCTTCCAATGACACTAGCAATTTTCGCTCTTTTATTTTTTATGTAATTTTCTAGACTGGTAATGTGGTTTAGACCACTTTTTGGGTCTGTATCTCTTCCGTCTGTAAAAACATGAATAAATATCTGAGAATCAGAATTTTTTTCATAGAAATCAATCAGAGCATAAAGGTGTTTTATATGAGAGTGAATTCCTCCATCTGAAACAAGTCCGATTAAATGAATGACATTATTGTTGTTTTTTGCCATTTCAACCGACTGCAAAAGCGTTTTATTGTTGAAAAAATCTCCATTTTCAATGGATTTATTGATTTTTACAAGGTCTTGATAAATTACCCTACCTGCTCCTATGTTTAGATGTCCTACTTCTGAATTACCCATCTGACCATCAGGTAGTCCTACATGCAGTCCATCGGTTCTTAATTGAGATTGCGTAGCGCCCTGATAAAGTCCATCAATAAAAGGGGTGTCGCCTAAAAAGGTAGCGTCGGATAAATCTTTATTTCCAATTCCCCATCCATCCAAAATTAGTAACGCGAGCTTTGATTGTTGCATGTGGTTTTATTTGTAAAAATAAGCAAAAACAGCTTCAATTTTGGTAAATATTACTGTTTGTTTTCGAGATTTTGCCTATTTGGGTGTATGCATTTCCAAAAAAGATTTATATATTTGGAGTTACCTAAACTCTAAAACTTTAAACTATGATTAGAAATTTACGACGGTTGACCGCCGTGCTTTCTGTGTTTGCATACTCTCTACTTTCTGCGCAGGGGACATGTGATTATACAGATGCCTCATATGGTTCTGACTTATCCAACAATTATGTTGAATTTGACAGTTTCGATTGCGTAGACTCAGTAGCCAACTCTTATATCACGGAGGCTATTGTAGATTTTTCCCATGACGGTTCTACTTGGGCTTGTACGGGATGGTATTCTTTTGATTTAGAAGTTAACGAAGAAATCGTAGCTTCTAATTTATGTAGTATTGACAGTGTTGATCTTTCAACGTATGGATTAGATGTCAATAATTTAAGTAGTGTTAAGATTGTATCTAATGACCAAGATGGTTGGAATGATAATATGACTATCACTGCTGGATTACAACTTACCTATTCAGTTCTATCTTGCCCTCCTCCATCAGGAGTTGCTGCAACGAACATCAACCCTACAACTGCTGATATTTCTTGGAACACAAATGGTTCTGAGGTTTTGTGGAATGTAGAGGTTGTTAATGTTACAGCCGGTGATACTGCAACAGGTGTTCCTACTTACTCTGGTGTAATTGATACCAGTCTTTATCAAATCATTAACTTATTACCTGAAACTGATTATGAAGTTTATGTTCAGGCGGATTGTGGACCTTTTAATACAATTCCACAAAGTGACTGGTCTTGGCCAGTAACTCTTACAACGCCTCCAACATGTATGCCTTTAGGTGTAATTTCAATTGATTCAGTTTTTGATACTTCAGTTGGACTTTCTTGGGCGCAAGTTGCATCTGAGACTTCTTGGGATATTGAATTGATTAATCTTTCAAATATTCCTGCTGATACATTTACTTTCACTCCAACAAATGCTGGTCTTTCTTCGAATTCTCCTGTTTTAACAGGTTTGGTTCCAGAAAGTAATTACCAAGTAATTGTTAGAGCAAACTGTGGACTGATTGACGGTCCTTCAGCATGGACAATTGTTTATAGCTTTACAACATTGCCAACATGTCAAGCTCCTGTAGATTTGACTTTGGGTGTGTTTACCAATGATGAAGTTACTTTCTCATGGACAGCTATCGATACGGATACTATGTGGTATGTAGAGTACGTTAACATCACTTTAGGTGAAACTGCAACAGGTATTGCTGATGATAGTACTTATACAAATTCATATACTGCTATGAACTTGGATGCTAATTCTGACTACGAATTGTATGTAAGTGCAAATTGTGGTGGTACGGATGGTAACTCTGACTGGGTAGGTCCAGTTTCGGTTCTTACTCTTTGTAATCCAGTTGTTATGCCGTTCAGTGAGCCATTCAATTCATGGATTCCTGATTGTTTTGACGTTGATAATGGTGATGGTGATTGGACTGCTTACGTTTCTTCTGGAGACACTATAGCAGCAAGAGCTAGAAATACTTGGGGTAATTATGCAAACCATAGAAGGTTGCAAACTCCAATGATTGATATTGATCAAGCAGCTTTGCTTACTTTTCAATGGTCTCACGAAGATTCAAATCAAGATACATTAAAAGTTAATTTATCAGATGATGGTGGTTCAACTTGGACGAACATTTATTCTGTAACAGGAAGTGATTTTGAATCGAATGATGGTGCCTTATGGTCTACTCCTGGTTCTTATGTTACTGAACAACTTTTGATCGATAATTCATATATTGGAGAAGATGTAATCGTTGAGATCGACTATGCTTCACCTCTGAATTTCACTAATGACTATATATTTATTGACTCTATTGCTGTAGATGTATTGCCTCCTTGTAATATTCCTTATTACTTGGCTGCGGATTCTGTATACACTACTTCTGTAGATATGTCATTCACATTGGTTGGTACTGGTGCTACTTCTTATGATATTGAAGTTGTGGAAGGGCAAAACCCAGTAACTGGTGTTGCTACTGAAACTGTTTCAGGAACTCCATTTACTTTAAGTGGTCTAAATCCAGGTACTGATTATTCAGTATACGCTAGAACTATTTGTGGTACTGATTCAACTGTTTGGGTTGGACCTATAGATTTTACTACAGTTTGTGCTCCTGTGTCTGATTACTTCACTTCTTTTGAAGGGTTGGAAACAGGTGATCCAATTAATTGTTGGAATCTAATTGATAGTTCAACATCAACTTGGACGTATGTTCGTGCTTTTTCTTCGACTTGGAATCCTGGAAACACGGGTATAGTATCTCTTACTTTTGATAACTATAACGTTACATCAAATCTTCATCAATACGCTGTATTACCTGAGTTCTCAAATGTATCTGATCTAACCCATAGGTTAAGATTTTATGCTAAGCAGAATAATGGTGGTGTGAATGAATTGGTTGTAGGTACAATTACAGACCCTACTGATATCAATACATTTACTCCAAAGGATACAATTGATCCAACAGCTGTTTATACTCAGTATACATTCAATTTTGATGATTATTCTGGAGCGGATAACTACGTTGCTTTGAGAAGTATTGCTACTTCTAGTTGGTCTGATACTTATGTTGATGACATTGAGTGGCATGAAATTCCAAACTGTTTCCCTCCAACTGTTGTTACTATTGACTCTACGTCAACAACTTCTGTTTCTATTACAGTTGATTCTGTAGGGACATTTGGAACTGAGTGGTTTATAGAAATGGTAGATGTTTCTGGATCTAATCCTACGGTATTGGATACTGCATTTACGTTGTCTCATACAATAGATGGATTAATATCTTCTACTGTATATGAAATGACAATTTCTACTAATTGTTCTGATGCAATTTCTGAATCTACATCACAAAATGTTCAAACTGACTGTGCTCCTGTAGGTGATTTCTATAATAACTTTGAATCTTTATCAGGATCAGGAGATACTACTCTATGTTGGGATTATGTAGCAGTACATAACTCTACTTCTGCATGGTCATTCCCGTACGTTCAAACTTATAGCTCTACTTGGAGCAATTGTGAAGGTACAAATGCAGTTAGAATGTATAGTGGAGATGATTTAAGTGCTGATTTACTATTGGTAACACCTGAATTAGTTGATATCAATGCAGGAACACATGTATTGACTTTCACAACAACAACATTCTCTTCTTGGGCACCACCTTCTCCTTATGAAGTAGGTACCATTACTGATGCGAATGATCCAAGTACATTTTCTGCAATTTACTCCGGTTCAGCTGGTGCAAACTGTGATTCTGTAATTGTTCCATTCCTTTCTTATTCAGGTACAGATTCTAGAATTGCGATTAGATTTACTGCTTCATCAACCTTTGACAACCTATACATCGATAAGATGAGATGGGAAGAAGGTCCAGATTGTGCACTTCCTGTAGGATTTGTTGCTCAAGAAGTTTTGGATACGGAAGTTACTTTAGAATGGTTGAATATTAGTGCTGATACTGTTTGGTATCTTGAACTAGTAGATGTATTAGATACATTAGATGTATATGATAGTATTCCAACAGATACTGCATTGGTACATCCATTTACATTGACAGGATTATCTGAGAATACAATTTATGATGTATACTTATCTAATCTTTGTGATACTGCTTATGCAGATGTTCAATTGACTTTTGTTACTCCATGGGGTAATAATATTGGTGTAACATCTATTCTTTCACCTGTGTCTGCAGGATGTAATTTGAGTGATTCTTCTCAAATTGAGATCGAAATTGAAAACTTCGGTGGTCAAGCTGCAACAGGTTTCCCAATCGAGTTAAGTTGGGATGATTCAATCTATTTCAATGTAGGTACTTTCATGGATACTATCCAACCAGGTGGTTCAGCTACTTTTGTGATTGATGGTTACTATGACTTCTCATCTTCATTGGATTCTGCTTTCTGGGTTCAGACTGCTTTAGCTGCTGATTCTGTTATATCAAATGATGGAATGGGATCTACTGTTACCAATTTAGGTAATATGTGGTTAGATGTTCAAATTAACACCGGTAATTACGGTGGTGAAGTATGGTGGGAGGTTATTGACACAGTGAATAATGTTACTGCTTACTCTACTGGTATTTTCCCTGGATATGCGAGTAACTCAGTTTACAATACACCTGTTTGTGTTTATGCAGAAGGAGACTATGTAATGTACGCTTGGGATACTTATGACGATGGATGGAATGGTGGTACTTATTCTATCACACGTTGTGGTGGTATTATAGTAGCGAATAACGATGGTAATGAAGTTACCAACGGTATTGGTGGTGTATCTGGTTCTGACCTTGAGGTTATAGAAGGATTCCATGTTGAGGCTTGCCCTGACAATGATTTAGCTGTTATGTCTATTGACGGATTGGCTAGTTCGTGTGGTCTAGGTGTTGAAACAGGTAATGTTACTTTGATGAACTTTGGTAACTTTGATGTTGCAGCAAATGGTGCAACAGCTCAGTATATGTTCAACAATAGTGGATTATGGATTGACTTCTGGGACTTTGATACTGGTTTAGCTTCACAGCAAGACACAGTATTAGAATTACCTTCTGTTAATATGAGTATTGCTGGTGCATACAATATTGCTGTTCAAATTGAATTCGCTTTGGATGAGGATACTTCTACTAATCATCTTGATATTGATGTTACTAGTGTTCCTACTCTTACTGAAGATTCTACTTCGTTCAACTCTGATAATGGAGGATGGACTTCTGAAATATTCGGTGGTGTAGCTAACTCTTGGCAATATGGTACTCCAACAACTCTTGTTGCTGGAAATGGTAATGATCAAGAAGTTTGGGCAACTAACCTAACCGGTGACCTTGCTTTGAATGAGCAATCTTACCTATATTCTCCATGTTATGACTTCTCTAGTTATACAAATGATGTAGAGATTGAGTTTGACTTTGTAAGAACAAACTTCAACCACTCTATCCAATTGCAAAAATCATCAAATGGTGGTTCTTCTTGGCAATGGGTATGGTCTGCTACTTCAAATACAACTGAATGGACGAACAAAACAATCCTAGTTTCTGGATTAGACGGTGAAGCCGATGTAAGATTCAGATGGAGATTATCTTCTTCTTGGTTAACGCCAATTGAAGGTTTTGCTTTTGATAACTGGGAGGCTTACGAGCATGTACCATATACTGATGCATCATTATCTAACTTGGCTGTTGCTGGTAATACAGTAACTGATCCAGTAGCATTTGATCCTACAGTATTTGATTATACTTATGAAGTGCCTTACGGAAATACAAACTACAATGTTTCTGCTTCTGTAAATGCGCCTTTCTTTACAAGTATTTCTATTGATCAGGTTTCTTCTCTTCCAGATACTGCGTTTGTAACTGTAGTTGCTGAAGACGCTGCATATTCAGCTACATACTCTGTGCTGATTACTGAAGGTCCTGCTGCTACTGATGCAACACTTCAATCACTTTCTGTAAGTGGTAGTTCAGTTCCTGGATTCGATCCTGATACATTATGTTATACTCTGACATACCCATTCGGTTCAGCATTTACACCATCTGTTTTGGCTGTAGAAAATGATCCTAATGCTACTGTTGTTGTAAACAATGTGGCTGTTCCTGGAACAGCAACTATCGTTGTTACTGCAGAGGATGGTGTGACTACAAATACTTACTGTATCAATTACGAAGTAGAGACGCAATCGTCTAATGCATTGTTGTCTGATATTCAGTATGACTTTGTAACTGTATCTGGATTCATTGCTAACGTTTATACGTACAATGTTGAACTTCCAAATGGTACAACTACAAACCCTGTAGTTACTGCAACGTCTGATGATGCAAATGCTATTATCACATATACGCAGGTTGGTTCTTTACCAGATACTGCTATTGTAGATGTATTAGCTGAGGATGGTGTGACAACTCTTACTTATTATATCATATTTACTGTTGCTCCTGGTAACAATGCTGACTTATTAGATCTTACGATCAATGGTGGTACTGTTATTGGATTCGATGCAGCTACAATTACATATAATGTAGAGTTGGATTACGGAACTCCTATTGGATCAGTTAACGTTGGAGCATTATCTATTGATACAAATGCTACAGTTGTTATTAATGATGCAGCATCTGTTCCTGGTACAACAATCGTTACAGTTACTGCTGAAGATGGTTCTACTATTGTAACTTACTATATCAACTGGACATATGCTGCTGCAAATGATGATGCAACATTAAGTTCTTTAGCTACTGATGTTGGGTACTTCTGTGTAATTGCATCTCCGGATACACTAGCACAAATGACGGTTTCTCCAGTAGATGAAAATGAATACAACTTAACTGTTGGTATTGGATCTACATCATTGGTTAACTTAACTGTTGTGCTTACTGATCCAAATGCGACGTATACTATGTCTGGATCTGGTACGGTAGCTCCTTATGGTGATATCATGATTACAGTTACTGCACAAGATGGATTTACTCAAGAAATGTACACTGTACATGTTATCTCTGATGACTGTTCTATTGGACTTGATGAGGCTATTCTTGGACAAATTACTGTAAGTCCAAACCCATCAAATGGTATCTTCTATGTAGCAACTCCAGCTGACTTGATCAACTATAACATTACTGTTGTAGATCAAATTGGTAAAGTTGTTTACGAAGAATCAGTTGTTGAGGCTTCAATGGAAAAAGTAATGGATCTAAGTATATTGCCAGCTGGTATGTACAATATGAGAATTAGTACTGCTAACGATCACATCGTTAAGCGTATCTCAATTATCAAATAATTAGATTCTAACTTATAGAATTCCCTAAAAGGGCTAGCCAATCGGCTAGCCCTTTTTTTTGTTTATTACTTAGATCTATTGATATTATTGAGGAAAAATAGCATGTTTAAATTGTATCGAAAAATGTGTTAATTGTTTAAGAATTAACATATAGATTCCCTATATTTGAAACTTATAGGCTCATTTTAGGCGTCTTTAACCCGGATTCCTGAGCTTTTTAAAAACCCTTAAACTAACCTCAAATTATGATTAGAAATTTAAAACTGCTCTGCGGAGTGGCTTTAACGGTCTGGTCCTATACGCTTGGCTATGCCCAGTGTTCTGAACCTACAGGATTGACTGTTTCAGCAATTACGAGCTCAACTGCTCAAACCACATGGACTTCTTCAGGTCCTTTATTCGATCTTCAATTAATAAATGTTACAGACGCAGATACCACTTTTACAAATGGTGTTAGTGCTACTTCATTTGCTCTTTCAGGACTAGATCCAGAAACTGATTATGAAGTTGCTGTTCGTACTGATTGTGGTCCTTTCTCCACTCCTCAGTTCAGTGTTTGGACATCACTAACTTCTTTCACAACTACTCCTAGTTGTCCTTCTATTTCTGGTTTGTCATTAGATTTAGTTTCTGCAGATTCAGCTACAGTTTCTTGGACACAAGGTTATAGTGAAGCATTATGGGATTTAGAGTTGATAAGCGGTACAGATACCCTTACCTATACTCCAACTTATAATGACGTTACAACAAATACGTATACATTAACCGGTCTGTCAGAACTAACAGATTATACTTTAATTGTGCGTGCAGACTGTGGAGGGCTAGATGGTTCTAGTATATGGTCAAATGAATTAGAATTTAGTACAATTGCATATTGTCAACAGCCTACAGACTTAATCTCTGGTGCTATCTCAAATGCATCTATTGAGTTGTTTTGGTTATCAAACGACAATGAAACTTCTTGGGATATAGAAGTTGTAAATATTACGAATTCAGAAACTAGTGACGGTTCTGTAGATTACACTTCTTCAGATACTACTTATACCGTGACTGGATTGAACTCTGAATCTGATTACGAGATTTATATTCGTGCCAATTGTGGAGTAGTAGATGGTAACTCTATATGGACAGGTCCAATATCTATCACAACTTTGTGTGACCCTGTTGCTGCACCTTATGAATTGACTTTCACTTCTTGGCCACCTGCTTGTGTTGATTTAACGGGTGGTTCTGATAACTTTGAATGGTATACAAATGGTTCAGACTCTGTTGCTGAGGCAGATTTTTGGGATGATAATAATGTAGATTATTATATGACTCTCCCAATCATAACGCTTACTCAATCTGGAATATTATCTTTTGAGTGGTCGCATGATTATAGTTCGTCATATCCTTTTGATGGATTGGAAGTTTTTGTTTCTGGTGATAACGGTTCTACTTGGAATTCTGTATGGTCTAAAGTTGGAGAAGCACTTGATTCTGATGATGGAGCTTCAAGTACATCTCCTGGATCTTTTGTAAGTGAGAGTATTTTATTAGACTACACTACTTATGGTCCAAATGTAATGGTGAGATTTATTGCTCATTCTGATTATGGACCAAATTTATATATCAAGTCTGTGGACGTATCTGAGCTTCCAGCTTGTAATACTCCATATTATGTGACTATTGATTCTGTTTCGACAAATGATGCTGATTTTTCATTTACAATTGCAGGCTCAGGAGCAACTTCATATGAGATTGAATTGATTGAAGCTGGTGATACCTTAACCGGTGTTGCAACTAGTACTGCTTCTGGAACTCCATTCACTATTTTAGGATTGAATTCTGCTACTGATTATCAAGTTTATATCCGTACAATGTGTGGATCTGATTCAACTGATTGGATTGGTCCTTATAGCTTCACTACTGAATGTGCACCAGAATCAGAATATGAGATGGATTTTGAAGGTCTTTCTTCTAGTGATGTACCAGTATGTTGGAATTTCATTGATGAATCTTCCTCTTGGACTGATTTTTATATTTCTACTTGGGCTGGTGATGCTTATGCCGGAAGTAATAGTGTTTATATTTATAATTCGTCTTCTACAGGAGCTGACGTGAATCAATTCCTTGTTGCACCAGAGTTTTCTACTGTTTCAACAGCTACTCATAGAGCAAGATTTTGGGCTAAAGGTGGAAATGATTTAGTAATTGGTACAATGTCAGATCCTTCTGATTACGGAACTTTTACTGCATTTGATACCCTGATTCTTTCTAATATATATACACAATACATTGTTGAATTTGACGACTATGTTGGTTCTGATAGTTATGTTGCCCTAAAGAATATGGCAGCTAATTCATACCGAAGTATCTATGTTGACAATTTTGAATGGCAAGAAATTCCAAGTTGTTTCCCTCCGTTAGTAGTTTCAATTGATACTGTTACTACAACTTCAGTTACTGCTACTATTGATTCTACTGGAACTTACGGTGATGTATGGTATATTGAATATGTGGATGCTTCAGGTAATAACCCTATCGTTTATGATACGGTGAATACCTTGACGTTTACAACAACTGGATTACTTGCTTCTACAAGCTATGAAATGAATGTTTCTAGTTTTTGTACAGATGTTGAGAGTGAAGTCTTAACAGAAAACTTCCAGACTATTTGTACTCCAGAGTCAATTAACTATATGGAGACATTTGTAAGTTCGGAACCAGCATGTTATGATTTTACAGGTGGTAATACTTCATTTGAGCATTATACAAATAATGGAAATACAGCTGTTGTAGCTGACTTCTGGAGTGATTCAGATGGAACCTACCATATGACTACTCCTGAGATTGAAATGGACTCTGCTGCTCGTCTAGAGTTTAATTGGTCTTATGCTTACTCAAGTTCTTGGTCTGATAAATTAGAGATCTTTATATCTAATGATGGTGCTACTTGGAATTCTGTTTGGTTAGGAGAAGGTTCTTCATTGAATTCAAATGATGGAGGTGGATATACATCACCTGGTTCTTATGCAGAGGCAATTGTTCCTATCGATGCTTCTTATATTGGATCGGATATTCAATTCAAATTTATTGGAACTTCTGATTATGGTCCAAATCTTTATATAGATGAAATTAGAGTAGAGTATTTGCCAGAATGTGAAATGCCTGTTTCTCTTTCGTTAGACAGTGTAGCAGATGTATTTGCGATGGTAGATTGGGGAGTTGTTTCTTTGGATACTGCATGGGCAATAGAATTAGTTAATGTTTCTAATGGTGATACAGTAACTGGTATTGCAACAGATACTGCATACGCGCATCCATATACTTTCAATGGATTACAAGAAAGTGGAATCTATAGTGTGTACCTTACCTCTCTATGTGATACTGGAAATGTTTGGTTGGGGCCTTTAAATTTCGTCACTCAATGGTCGAATGATATTGGTGTTTCTTCTATTGTTTCTCCAGCTCAAGCTGGATGTAACTTGAATGATTCTGTTCAAATTGAAGTAGAGATCACGAATTTTGCTGCTCAGGCGCAATCAGGATTCCCTATTGAATTGAGTTGGGATGATTCTATTTACGTTAATGTAGGTACTTTCTTAGATACTTTGCAACCAGGTCAATCAGCTAATTTTGTTCTTGACGGGTATTATGACTTTAGTACTGCAATAGACTCTGCTTTCTGGGTGCAGACTTCATTAGTTGGAGACACTGTAAATGGAAATAATAGCCTTGGATCAACGGTAACCAATCTAGGTGATATGTTGATTAATGTGCAAATCAACTTAGGTGATTATCCAACAGAAGTTGCCTGGGCACTGGTTGACACTGTAAATAATATTGTTGTTGATTCTATGCCTAACTTTACATATTCTGATTGGAATACAACGTTCAATCACGAAGTATGTGTTTTTGCTGGTGGAAATTATGTTTTCAATGCTTGGGATACTTTCGATGATGGTTGGAATGGTGGAACCTATTCTATAACGCGTTGTGGAGGAATTATTCTTGCAAATAACGATGGAAATGAAGTTACCAATGGATTAGGTGGGATTTCTGGTTGGGATTTGGAAGCAACAGAAAGTTTCAATGTAGAAGCTTGTCCAGATAATGATCTTGCTGTGATGTCAATTGACGGCCTTGAATCTGGTTGTGGACTTGGTCTTGAAACTGGAACGGTTACCATTATGAATTTTGGAAATTTAGATGTTGCTAATAATGATGCAATGGCTCAATACCAATTTAACAACAGTGGACTGTGGGTTGATTTCTGGGATTTTGATACTGGATTAGGTTCTCAAGAAGATACTATCTTCACGATGCCAGCAGTAGATATGAGTGTTACAGGAATGTATACTATTGATGTTAGAATCGTATTTGCTTTAGATACAGACACTACAACTAACTATTTGAGCGCTGAAGTAACAAGTGTTCCTACATTGGTGAGTGATACTGCTGACTTCAATAGTGGAAATGGTGGTTGGACTTCTCATATTATTTCAGGAGTTAATAATTCTTGGGAATATGGTACTCCAACAACAGCAGTTGCTGGAAGTGGAAATGATCAAGAGGTTTGGGCAACGAATCTATCAGGAAACGCTTCTTTAAATGAAGAGTCCTATTTATTGTCTCCATGTTATGACTTCTCGTCTTATTCAGGTACTGATGTTGAAGTAGTATTTGACTTCGTTCGTACAGATTTCAATCACTACTTTGCATTGCAATATGAACTAAATGGTTCAGGTAACTGGAATTATATATATAGTCCTACATCGAATACAACAGACTGGACAACTAAAACAGTTCTTGTTGGTGTTGGTGGTGAGTCTGACGTTAAATTCAGATGGTACTTTGACTCTTCATGGAGTGGGTCTATAGAAGGATTTGCATTTGACAATTGGATGGTGTTTGAGCACGTTCCATATACTGATGCAACAGCTTCATATATAAATGTTAATGGTTCATTAGTTCAAGGATTTCACCCAGACACAATGTCTTATGAGGTTGAGTTACCATATGGTTCTTCTCTTCCTTATGTTTCTGCAGGGTTCAATGCTCCAATAGTTGATAATATTGACGTTGATCAAGTAACGACTCTTCCTGGTGCAGCAACTGTAACTATTACTGCAGAAAATACAAGTTATGTAAATGTGTATACTGTTAACTTTACTGAGGCGGCTCCAAGTGCAGATGCTAGTTTGTCTAATTTGGCTGTTTCAGGTCCTTCAATTCCAGGATTTGATACAGATACATTAAGTTATACGATGTATATGAACTGTGGAATCACGCCAAATATCGTGGCAACAGTCCATGATCCAAATGCGACAGTAGTTGTTACCACAGCTTCTAACCCAGGTATTGCTACTGCAGTGGTAACTGCACAAGATGGGGTGACAACACAAACATATTATGTGAATCTACTTTGTTTCATCCTCTCAGATGATGCAGATCTTACAGATCTTAATGTTGGAGGTTCAACAGTTGTAGGTTTTGATGCTAATACTTTGGTTTATAATGTAGAGTTGCCTTATGGGACTTCTGCTGCGCCAGCTATCGGATTCATAACATCTGATGCGGGAGCGACAGTTGTAATAAATCCAACTACTTTTCCTGGAACTACTACTGTGACAGTAACTGCGGAGAATGGAACTACAGTCCAAACATATATCATCAACTATACAATTGCTCCAAATAGTGATGCTTCTTTATTGGATCTTGCTATTAATGGAGGTACAATATCTGGATTTAGTGCTACAACGTATGTTTATAGTGTACAATTGGCTTATGGTGAAGCTTTACCACCGGTTACGGTTGTTGCTACAGATCCAAATGCAAATATAGATATAGATAATGCTACTGCTATTCCAGGTACAACTATTATAACAGTAACTGCGGAGGATGGAACTACAATTGCTATTTATTATATCCACTGGTCTGAATCACCTGCAAGCAATGATGCAAGCTTAGATTCATTGTATACAGATGCAGGTTTGTTCTGTCTTGCTTCTCCAGCTGCAGAACTTGAAGTAAATGGTAATAGTTATGTACTTACTGTAGGTCAAAACTTCACATCACTTGTAAACTTAACTATAGTGAAAACAGACCCTACCGCAACTTATGCTCTTAGTGGTTCTGCGACTGTGGCACCTTATGGTACCATTAATATACTAGTTACTGCTCAGGATGGTGTTACGACAGAAACTTATACTGTATTAGTACAAGCGGAAAATTGTAATATTGGATTGGATGAAACTGTGTTAGGTCAAATTTCAGTTAGTCCAAACCCATCAAATGGAATGTTCTCTATTACAATTCCTTCTGAATTGAATAGCTATACTATGGCTGTAGTTGATCAGTTAGGTAAAGTTGTTTATCAAGAACATGTTAATGAAGAAGTGCTTACTAAAGATGTTGATCTTTCTGCATTGCCTTCAGGAATTTATAATTTGAGAATTCAAACTGCAAACGATTATATCGTTAAACGTATTTCTATAATCAAATAGTAGGTTTCAATAATTGAATTGTGGAAGGGCTAATCGAAAGATTAGCCCTTTTTTTATTGTCTTTTGTGTCGTTATTGGATTGAAAACAAGTGTTTTAGATATATTTTTTATTGTGTAATTTATTAATATTAAGTAACTTATATGATCTGTGATTTTCCCTTAATTATTTTAGTAAGATCATTGTTTCATCTGTAATAGTACCCTTAAAGCTTAATGTTATGATAGGAAATATTAAATGGTTCATCTCGGTGATTGTCTTATTCGTATATTCAAGTGTATTCTCTCAGGGTATCTGTAGTTATTCTGAATCATCTTTTGGTGAGGATGCAACAAATTCTGTTGAATTTAATTCCTTTGAATGTGTTGATACAGTCACCAATGCTTTTGTAACTTCTGCAGAACTGACCGTGGGGAATTTGGGAGGACAATGCCCTTCATGGTATTATTTCGATTTATCTATAAATGGATCCACTGTTGATGAGGACTTATGTAGTCTGAGTTCAGTGGATTTGTCATCTTATGGAGTAGATGTAAATGCACTGAATAGTGTTTTGATTAGCTCTAGTGATGGTGATGGAATATCTGATGATATTACATTGGATGTCAATTTAGATTTAACTTATATTGTTACATCCTGTCCGCCTCCTTCCCCTTTAACTGGTTCTAATATTGAACCCTATTCGGCTACTGTTCATTGGCAGTCTAATGGGGTAGAAACTTTATGGAATTTAGAATTGGTAAACTTAACACTGGGAGAAGTGCCTTTGGGGATGGCTTCCAATTCGGGTGTCTCAGTTGACTCTTTTAATCTAACGGGATTATTACCAGAAAATGATTATGCAATTTATGTTCAGTCAGATTGTGGTCCATTTAATCCAGATGCAGTAAGTGTTTGGTCTTTACCTATTTTGTTATCTACGCCTCCTGCTTGTTTTTCACTTGGACCTATTATTATTGATGATTTAACTGACTCTTCAGTGACTTTGTCTTGGTTACAGGCAGGTTCTGAAATGCTTTGGGATGTAGAACTCATAAATGTTTCTATAGGTGATACATTTACTTTCTTTCCAAATTATGCAGCTCTAGGGAATAATTCAACAACAATTACTGGGCTTAATCCAGGGTCTGATTATCAATTTATAGTTCGTGCAGATTGTGGGATTATTGATGGAGTTAGTGATTGGACTGTGCCTTATAGTTTTTCTACTTTGCCAACTTGTATTGAGCCTTTAGCCTTGGAAGTGGTGAGTTTCAATTATCAGGAGATAAAAGTGAATTGGGTAGCTCAGGATACCGAAACGGAGTGGTATACAGAAGTCGTGTATATCACAGGTGGAGAAAGTCAAACTGGAATTCCTGATGATAGTACAATGGTTAATGAATATACAGCTATCGGTCTAGTTGAAGATTCTGAATATCAAATATACATTGCAGCAAATTGTGGTGAAGATGGTATTTCTGAATGGATCGGTCCTTTAACGGTAACTACCGATTGCGATCCACTTTTGGCTCCATATATCTACGATGTAGAGACTCAATTAACAACTGTAAATTCATCAATAGAAGGATGTTGGCGATCTGAACCCACAGGGACAAGTTCTGAATTTAGATGGGACGTTGATGGGAGTGGGTCTACGCCATCTAACGGTACTGGTCCATCTGGTGCATTTAGTGGGTTGAACTATTTCTATGTAGAGGCCAGTAGTGGTGAGGAAGGTGATGTAGCGAGTTTATATTCACAATATGTAGATATTTCAACCTTATCTTCTCCTGGTTTATCTTTTATGTATCACATGTATGGTGGTAACACCGGATCATTGTCTATTGATATCAATGATAATGGGATTTGGTTTCTGGATGTGTTTAGTATTGTAGGAGAGCAGCAGACTAGTGGAGTAGAGGAATGGGTTATAGTAAATATTAATTTGGCTACTTATAATGATAATATTCAAGTTAGATTTAGAGCCACCCGAGGTGATGGGTTAGCTGGAGATATAAGTATAGATGATATTAGTATAAATGAGGGTATTGGTTGTTATGCACCAAGTAGTTTAAGTGTTGATAGTCTTGGCGGAAATTGGGCATCTGTATCTTGGAACGATAATAATTCAAGCGTCCCACTTGCAGGTTGGACGATCGAATATGGGGCGGGTGGTTTCGTTACCGGGTCAGGAACAGAATTCCCAACTGGAGGCTCTTTTTTCTTACTAACAGGCTTGTCACCAGGTGAGACTTATGATTTCCATGTTCGTGCTCATTGTACTCCTGGTATTGACACCAGTGAATGGTCCACTGATTATACTTTTACAACACCATGTGCTCCATTTGTAGTTCCTTATTTTTATGATGTAGAAGAACAAATTACAACTGTGAATTCAGATCTATTTATCAATTGTTGGACAGCGACACCCTCAACTGGTTTTAGTTGGGACGTTAATGACGATGGATCAACAGGTTCCTCAGATACGGGTCCTGACGATGCGTTTAGCGGAGATAAATATTATTTTACAGAGGCGACGAATGGAGATCCAGGTGATGAGGCAGAATTGATTACTCCGGAATTTAATTTGACTAGTTTGACTAGTCCAATACTTCAATTTAGGTATCATATGTATGGATCTGAAATGGGAACATTACATATAGATATTTTTGATGGTACGTGGAATAACGATGAATTTAGTTTGATAGGGGAGCAGCATTCTTCCGGTGATGAGGAGTGGAGTCTTGCTGATGTTGATTTATCTACTTACTCAGGAGTGGTTAAAGTTCGGTTTAGAGCAGAAAGAGGAGAGGGTTTCCATGGGGATATTAGTCTGGATGATATTCAAATAAGAGAACAGCCAACTTGTTTCCCACCAATAATATTAATTGATTCTATAACAACTACTACGGTAAGCTTCACATTGGACTCTATTGGGACCAATGGTAGTCTATGGTACATGGAATTGATAAACCTCAGTTTGGGAGAAGTGCCTACGGGTATGCCTACAGATTCTTTAACTTCTTTGAGCTTTATTTTGGATAATTTACCTGAAGCAACCGATTATGAACTATTCCTATTTACTGATTGTGATCCTGGGTCTAGTGATCCTACTTCGGTTGTTTTCCAAACCGATTGTGCGCCAAGTGGTGATTTCTTTAAAGATTGGGAAGATTTATCAGCTCTTTCAGGTGGGAATGATACTTCCGTTTGTTGGACTTACTTGGTAGAATCGGTTTCTACCATTGCAAGGATTTATGTTTCGAGTAGTATTGGTACTCTAGCTCATAGTCCGACTAATTTTATTAGAATGTACAATCAATCCGATATTGATGCTGATCTATTGCTGATAACGCCAGAATTAATAGATATAGATTCCGGAACTCATGTTTTTACGTTTTGGGCAAGGTCTAGTATTGGTGATTCACCTTTTGAGGTGGGAACAATAGCGGATATAACAGATCCAAATACTTTTACTAGCTTATTTTCAGGTATGGTTTCTGATGTTTATGATTCTATTACTGTGCCATTGTTGTCCTATACAGGAGCGGATAAGCATATTGCAATAAAATTTAATCCTGTAGGTATATTTGATTACCTTTTTGTGGATGATGTTAGATGGGAGGCTGGACCGAGTTGTGCGCTGCCTGTCAATTTCTCCATACTCGATTTTACGAATGAAGAAGTAACTGTTGATTGGTTACATGTGAGTCCAGATAATAGTTGGGGTGTAGAATTAATCAACTTATCATTGGGAGAGGATTTCAGTAATGAAATAACAGATACTGCTTATTCTCATCCATTCACAATTACCGGCTTAAATGAAAATTCCATTTACGGAATGAAGTTAACGAATAGTTGTGATACATTTTGGACGCAGGAAATAGTTCTTGTTACCCCATTTTCGAATGATGTCGGTATTTCAAATATTATATCGCCGTTTCCAAATGATTGTAGTTTAGGGGATTCTACCCAAATGATTGTAGAGGTGAGTAATTATGGAGGTCAGCCTCAAGTAAATATACCCATTGAATTGAGTTGGGATGATATCAATTATTTCCCTGTGGGTTCTTTGGTAGATACACTGTATCCTGGGGAATCATTGAATTTTACTTTATCAGGTTTTTATGACTTCTCGAGTGCTTTGGATTCCAATTTTTACGTACAGACAGTATTGGTGTCTGATTCTCTCTCTACTAATAATATGACTAGCTCATCAGTAACCAATTTGGGTGATCAGTTGGTGAGTATTACTGTGAATACAAGTTCATTCGCTAATGAGATCTATTGGAAAGTAAGAGATAGCTTAAATAATATATATGTATTTGAACAGGCTCAAGGATATTCCAATAATTCAACCTTCCAGCATGACGTATGTCTACTTGGTGATAGTTGGTACGTCATGGAGGCTTATGATAGTTTTGGTGATGGTTGGAATGGTGGTACCTATGAAATTACTAGATGTGGAGGTATTGTCTTAGCGAATAATAATGGTGATGAAGTTACAAACGGTGGAGGAGGATTCAATCCTGACGACCTCGAAGTTCAAGAGTCTTTCTATGTTGAGTCTTGTCCAGATAATGATCTTGCCTTATTATCTATAGATTCTATTTTTAGTGCTTGTGGATTAGAAATAGAAATACCCTATGTGTCAATTATGAATTTTGGTAATCTTGATGTTTCCTCATTAGGAGCCACAGCTCAGTACAACTATGGTGGTGGATGGATCGATTTTTGGGATTTTTCTGGGGGATTGTTATCACAGTCAGATACTATTATCGCTATGCCTAGTTTAGATATGAGTTTACCAGGTCAATATGTCCTTCAAGTACAATTATTGTTTGTGCCAGATGAAGATACAAGTAGTAATACTTTTATGGAGACCATTATTAGCGTTCCTAACTTGATAGAAGATAGTGCCTCCTTTGAATTGGATTTTGGAGGTTGGACTTCACATTTAAGTACTGGTGTAAATAATTCTTGGGAATGGGGGATTCCAACTAGTGTTGTCGCAGGTGCTGGTAATGATGGAAAGGTTTGGGCTACCAATTTGGCAGGAGATGCTGCTCTAAACGAAGAGTCTTATTTGTTATCTCCATGTTATGACTTCTCATCCTATACAAATGAGTTAGAAGTCTCTTATGATTTTGTTCGGGTTAGCATTTTCCATTTTTTTAGATTGGAGTATGAGTTGAATGATTCAGATACTTGGAATTTGATTGAAAATGTACCTAGTAATATTACAGAGTGGACTCATCAAATTACTTTATTGAATTTAGCTGGTGAAGCTAGCGTTCGATTTAGATGGTTCTACGACTCCTCTTTTAACAATCCAATAGAGGGATTTTCTTTTGATAACTGGGAGATTATAGAACATATTCTTTATACAGATGCTACTTTATCAGAATTAGCTGTTAATGGTGATACAGTTTCAGATCCAGTGGTATTTGATCCAATGGTTTTCAATTATAATTATGAAGTGCCATATGGAACTACCTTATTTACTGTAACCGCTGCAATAAATGCACCTTTCTTTTCAAGTTTGATTATTGAAGAGCCTTTAACCCTTCCTGGGCAGGCAGTTGTTACGGTGACAGCTGAGGATACAAGCTTTGTTAATATCTATACTGTTAATATTTTTGAGACTCCAGCTTCAACAGATGCTACTTTGTCTGGGTTAACAGTAAGTAATTCCGCTGTAGCAGCTTTTCATCCTGATACCTTATGTTATGATGTTGTTTTCCCTGCTGGATCTACTTTTATGCCAACTATTTTGGCTGCGGTAAATGATCCAAATGCTATAGTTCAGATAAATAATACCAATATTCCAGGAATTGCAACAATTATTGTTACAGCAGAGGATGGTATCACAACTAGAACTTACTGTGTCAATTATGTACAATCTATATTGTCAACGGATGCAACCCTTTCAGATCTAAGTTTAGATGGGCTTACAATTACAGGCTTTAATTCGGACAGTTTGGAATATACTGTGATATTAGCAGATACTGTTACTGTGGTGCCTTTTATAACATATACTACAAATGATGTAAATGCAATGGCTGTATTGTCATCTCCGGGAGCATTGCCTGGGATAGCTACTATTATAGTGACGGCAGAAGATGGTTTCACTATGTTGGTATACGCCGTTAATATTTTATTGGAGCCTAGTACAAATGCAAATTTGCTTGATTTATCTGTTGATGGTTCTACTATTTCAGGATTTCATGCTGATTCTGTAAGTTATAATGAGGAGTTGCCCTTTGGTACTTCGGTGCCAGTTGTTGTAGGGGTTCCTGAAGATAATGATGCAACAGTTGTAGTGTTGGATGCATCAAGTATTCCTGGGACAACAACCGTAACGGTTACGGCAGAAGATGGTTCTACTGCAAAAATATACTTTATAAACTTCACTTATGGAGCTCCAAATAATAATGCAGACCTATCCTTTTTGTCTAGTAATATAGGTTCTTTATCTCCTGTTTTTCATGCTGATTCGATTTTCTACATTAATTGTGTGGGAGATCAGCAATTCGATATTGCTCAGTTGACATTGACTTTAGTAGATATAAATGCAACTTGGCAATATTTGTCAGAGCCTCAGACTCCGTATGAAGATTATATTATTGAAGTTACTGCACAGGATGGTGTAACGGTAAAGGTATATACTGTAGATTTAAATGAGTGTTGGCCTATTGGTCTGATAGAAGAATTTGAAGAGAAGATTAGTATAAGTCCAAATCCTTCCAATGGTGCTTTTATGATTTCTTTACCTGTAGATGATGTTAAAGAAATGAAATATGTAGTAATAGATCAGTTAGGAAAGGTAATTAGTGAGAAGATGATAACTAATCCAGGTAATGATGTTACCATGTATTTGAATCATTTACCTTCTGGTGTATATAGTTTATATCTAACAATTGATGGAGAACAATTAGTTAAAAAGATCTCTATCCTAAAATAAAAGGAGCAAAAAGGGAGCCTTCATTGAATGCTCCCTTTTTTTATTGTGTTTTCTGAAGATCTCTAATCTGTTGAAATAATCTAGATGAAAAAACAAATTCCTCTAAATCTTTATTCATGGTAGTCGTTAGATTGTCTTTGTTTCCTTCCCACACTTTAGTACCTTCCTTTATGAAAATGATATGGTCTCCAATTTCCATTACAGAATTCATGTCATGGGTGTTGATGAGTGTGGTCATTTGAAATTCTTCAGTAATCTCTTTTAAGAGTTGATCTATTACAATGGCTGTTTGTGGGTCTAGTCCCGAATTGGGCTCATCACAAAAGAGGTATTTAGGGTTTAAGGCAATGGCTCGCGCAATGGCAACCCTTTTTTGCATTCCTCCAGAAATTTCTGAGGGATAAAGGTGGTTAACATTATGAAGATTAACTCTGTCAAGACAAAAGTTAACTCGAGCTATTTGTTCCTTGTATTTTAAACTAGAAAACATTTTTAAAGGAAAGAGAACATTGTCTAATATAGTCATGGAGTCAAATAATGCACCTCCCTGAAATACCATTCCTATTTCTTTTCGAATTTCCTTTTTGCTTTTAGGAGCCATTGTAGAAAACTCCCGGTCATTATAAAAAATTTCACCTTTATCTATTCCATAGAGGCCTAAAAGAGACTTTATGAAAACGGTTTTACCAGAACCGCTTCGCCCAATAACTAAGTGGCATTTCCCCTTTTCAAATTCGGCGCTGATTCCTTTAAGAACATGGGTATCTCCAAAAGATTTGTTGATGTCGTGTACTCGAATCATAATTAGCTCAGTAAAATATCAGTTAATATAAGGTTTAGTATAATGATAATTACACTAGTATACACTACAGCTTTTGTACTTGCTTTACCAATCCCTAGGGCTCCACCGGTTGTGTAGTAACCATAATAAGCAGGTACGGTTGCAATAAAAAATGCAAATACTATAGTTTTAGATAAAGAATATATGATCTTGATTATTGGGAATTCAACTTGTAAGCCCATGATGAATTCTTCTGAGGTACAAGCTCCTGTTAGTGTTCCCGCTAGATAACCGCCATATACACCAATTACTATACTAACCATGATTAGAACTGGGTTGAAGAAAATAAGAGCAATTATTTTTGGTAGGGTAAGATATCCTGCCGAATTTACTCCCATAATCTCTAGGGCGTCTATTTGTTCAGTAACCCTCATGGTTCCAATTCCTGATGCTATATATGAGCCAACCTTACCAGCTAGTAAAAGACTAATTATGGTAGGCGAAAATTCAAGTACAATTGAATCCCTTGTAGCAAACCCAATGATATATCTTGGTGTCCAAGAATTCCCAGTATTTGCTTCAGTCTGCAATGTTACAACTGCTCCTACAAATATGGAAACAAAAGCAACGAATGGAAGAGATTGTAAGCCAAGATTGTATATTTCCTTAATGGTCAGATCATAATATACAGACCTCCTTTCGGTTTTTTGAAAAATTTCCTTGAGAAATAAAACGTATTTACCGACTTCTTTAAAAAGATTCATTCAGTATGGTTATTTTATTTAGTGATTCAAATTAAAAGTACACCTAATTTTAGGTATATTTGTGATCAAATTTTGTAAAGTTATGAACAAAAAGATATTTTCGTCCCTTTTTATTATAAGTTTATTTTCTGTTTTACTGCTTTCTTCTTGTAAAGCGAAAAAGAAATGTAATTGCCCAGGTGTGCGTGTTGAGATGTCAAATATCAATAGATAAATATAGTAGCGTTGAAGAACAATTATAGTGTTATACTGGCAGGTGGGGTAGGAACGAGGCTTTGGCCATTAAGTACAGAGGATTTTCCAAAGCAATTTGTTGATCCTTTTGGTACTGGTAAGTCTTTTTTGAAAATGACCTATGATCGCTTGGCTACGATCTGTCCAAATGATCAAACGCTATTTTTGACGAATAAGCGATACAAGGATCTAATCCTTTCAGCAATACCAGGGACTTCTCCTTTTCAGGTTTTATCTGAACCATGTATGAGAAATACTGCGCCAGCTTTGGCTTTGGCTTCTTATAAGATGTGGAAATTAAATAAGGATGCCAAATTATTGATTTGTCCATCTGATCAAATTATCCTAAAAGAAGAGGTGTTTACATCTGCTGTAGAGAAGGCTTTTGCTTTCATTGATAAAGAGGATGCAATTATTACTTTTGGAGTAGAGCCTACTAGTCCACATACTGGATATGGTTATATAAAAGCTGCGGCTTCTGATAAAATTAGTGATGTACTTAGGTTTACAGAAAAACCAGACCTTTTTAAGGCGCAGTCATTCCTTAATGAGGGGAATTATTTCTGGAATTCAGGAATATTTGTTTGGTCTGCAGCTTATTTTGTTGATTTGGTGAGAAAATTTATGCCAAAGGTAGCTGCTGTATTGGACGAGAATATAGATGTTTTGAATACAGAAAAGGAAGAGGCTTTTTTAGAAAAGTATTATCCAGAATTTGAAGATATATCTGTTGATTATGCCATTTTGGAAAATGCAGACAATGTAAAAGTAATCCCTGTTGATATGTCATGGGATGATCTTGGGTCTTTTGGAGCCTTGTTTGAAAGAGCGCCAAAATCTGAAGCTGATAATTTTGTATTACCCGAAGCTGTTGTTGAAAGAAATAGTGTTGGTAATATGGTATTATCAAAAGGAAAGAAAATTATTTTAAATGGGGTAAGTAATTTAGTCGTGATTGAGACAGATGATTACCTCATGATATCCTCCAAAGAAGGAATATCTGATATAAAAGAATTGAGAAAAGAGGCACTTAAATAGTGCCTCTTTTTTTGCTTAAAAGACGGGTCATTCAATTTGTCGATTAATTGTTATTTTTAGATTTGAAAACAATATTGAATGACTTAGCTTCAATAGATGATAAGATCACAGATTATTAGAGAATGAACAAGGAGCCTTTGATACCATTCCTACATTTGTAGTGGAAAAGGATGGCATACTTAATATGGGGGAAATGGAATTGGCTAATCAAGAATTGGTAGATTTTTAGAAAATACGGTTAAATATGGATAGTATCCATCTGATAAAGTTGTAAATTTAATAGTCTTAATGTCTTTCTCTTGTTGTTTCTTGAAGGGAAGGCAATATTTCAAAAAAATATATACCTCATTTGCGCCGTGTCCTCTGGCTTCTAACTATCAGGATACGGGAAAGATAGCCTGCCATCTGTAAAAAATAGACTATCTGTGTATTGTTGAAATATTTTTTCTTAAATTTGCACACTTGAATTTAGCAAGAAAAGTGTTTAACACAGTAATTTAAATTAGTTCAACGTGGATACATTGAGTTACAAAACAGTTTCTGCAAACAAAGCTACTGCTCAGAAGGAGTGGCTTTTGGTAGATGCAGAAGGGCAAACTTTAGGGCGTATGTGCTCTAAGATTGCAATGCTCATTCGTGGTAAATATAAGGCGAATTATACGCCTCATGTTGATTGCGGTGACAACGTAGTTGTTATCAATGCTGATAAGATCGTTCTTACAGGATTGAAATGGGATCAAAAGAAATTTATTCGTCACACAGGCTACCCAGGTGGTCAACGTGTTGCTACAGCTCGCGAAGTGATGGAAAAAAACCCTATTCGTTTGGTTGAAAATGCCGTTAAAGGTATGCTTCCAAAGAATAAATTAGGGAGTGCTTTGTACAGAAATTTGCATGTTTATGCAGGTGCAGAACACAACAACGAGGCGCAAAAGCCTAAATTAATCAACTTATCTGAAATTAAGTAAGTATGTCTGTAATACACACAATCGGTAGAAGAAAGAAGGCTGTTGCCAGAATTTACCTAAAAGAAGGTTCAGGAGAGATTTTAATAAACGGAAAAGATTTTAAAGTTTATTTTCCAACTCCAACCTTACAATACAAACTTGAGCAAGCTCAAGGTTTGGCCGGTGTAGATGGTCAATTTGATATCAAAGTTAACGTTCTTGGTGGAGGGTTGACAGGTCAAGCGGAAGCTATTCGTTTGGCAATCTCAAGAGCACTTTGTGAAGTGAATGAAGAATATCGTCTACTTCTTAAGCCAGAAGGATTGATGACGCGTGACCCTCGTATGGTTGAACGTAAGAAGTTCGGTCAGAAGAAAGCTCGTAAGAAATTCCAATTCTCGAAACGTTAATATTCGGTTTAGCATCCAAATTGTTGAGACCTATAGAAAATATCTATGCTACTCAATCAATTGGCAATATGGATTGTTTGACAGGAAAGTAAACCTAAGACTATGTCAGTAGAAGTAAAAGATTTATTAGATGCTGGTGTTCATTTTGGACACATGACAAG
>MAAC01018364.1_pt1 | contig 31241 bp, 26 predicted proteins | sample 1115981 | NCBI WGS metagenome assembly MAAC01 (sample SAMN04961126, study PRJNA320927) | seawater metagenome | isolation source: sample BD02T64 sea water enriched with oil for 64 days | place: USA:Gulf of Mexico | collected 2013-07-27 | reverse complement strand
GTTGGTGGCGTGGGAAACTCGCAAAAATAAAGAAAAAGCATCTATAAATTGGATGTTTAATGTTGATAAAGCACGTCAAAAACTTACACGTGCCTATGATCAGCTCAATCAATCATAATCAATGAGTCAAGGTACTAGCATGGCGGAAGGTAATTCTAGGCGTGTACTATATATTTCGCCATCAAGAGAAAAGTTAACGGTTATATCACTAATCTCATCGTCAATATCAAATAAATCGACTCGATAATACCCGTCTCCGTACAACACAGTTCCTGGGTGATAATAATCTAGCAAATCATATGAACTATCATCTAACGTCAAGGTAAAAACGCCTTTAGAACTTACGCCGACATGTTGATTTCTAGTGTCCCCTGTTTGTTGGTTGACCACATCTTCATACAGGTGAATATTTAGAGCAAAGTTTGTCATATTTTTAGTATTTTCCGTATCAGAAATATAATTAACCATCCTAAGATTTAGTCGAATTATACTGTCACTGTCGAGTCTTGATGAGTCCTTGTCGCACCCAATTAAGCTAAATATCATCATAAAGATGAATGGCATTCTTTTCATTTTAATCATTCCTTGAAATAGGTAAAAACACGATATTGATTAGTATTCAGTACAGAATAATAGTTGGCCAGACTGAGTCGCGAAGCAACAATGATCCAATGGTTACGATTGCGTTTGGAAGCCTTGTTACCTATACATAGCACGTTGTTCAGCATCTCGGTTTGGATCGGGATCGTCTCTGCACTCAGTAGATTGAATTAGCTCAAGATATTGAGAAGGCACATTGGTTTCTTTCGCCCCGACAACAACGTGATTGAGATACCAGGAAAAAGGCTTTAATGAGGGGGCAGTATTAGTGGCGTAATACGTTAATGTTGCAAAAACGTCACCAGGATCATTTTTTACCGTTACCATTTTTTCTTCGTACCCAAAACCTAAGCCTTCAACTTTATCTAACGCTTTTTTTTCATCCTCAGTAATTTCAAAAAGAGCACCAAAGATCATATCGTCTTCGTTGTTGGTTTGATAAGCGTCACACTTCCCAGATCCATCTTTACTCACTTTATGGAAACGTAATTGATGCTCTTTAAGAATAAAGACACCAACTTTTTCCACACCAGGAGCTCTTTCTTTTAGCCTAACAAGAGACATATTTGAGCCATAGGCAAAATACTTCACGAAATCTCCTAATTCAGAGGAACAATGCTACATAGCCATAGTAGTCATGAACCTCCATCTCCTTTAAGTAGTTAATCTAACTCGGAAAAAATGTTAAAGCAATGATCTATATTGGATTTTTAGCATTAGATGGCCCGGTTTTCTTGAGCACTACACCCGCTACCTGGCAGGTAACTTTTTATTTATCCCAAGGCATCAAGAAACATCCAATAACTAAACCCCAAAATTCAGTGAACTCGAGTTACTTGTGATTAATTATCGCTCAACCGCTGCCAGGTGTTGGGCAAAGTTATGATGACCATCGCTGTCCCAATGAACGCCGTCGATAATGGAAGGCTTGACGACTCGTCCGGCATCAAGAAAATGAATGTTCAGCTCTTTACACAGCGCATAATAAGCTGGTGCTATGCGCCTTGAGGTCGCGACCGTCTGAGAAAATTCTTCGCCAAGCTCTGCAGATGCCACTAACGGCGCTGGGGCAACTAACATCACTTGCGGACTATTATATGGCGCGTAATCAAATTCCAGAGCTTGTTTACACAGCCATTTGGCACCTTCATAAATATTGTCAATTGACTGGCCAAAACTGGCTTTGAGATCGTTGGTGCCCAGCATGATGATCACCATATCCAGTGGCCTGCAACTTTCCAAATACATCTTTAGCAATTTAGCACCATTGCGAAATGCTCTATCCGGCGCATCGCGCATCGTAGTGCGGCCATTTAGGCCCGCTTCATATAGGCTAAATTCATTGCCTAACAATGACTGAGTCATCGCAGTCCACCTAGTTGCTTCATCATATCGATAACCAGAGCCCGGTATATAACCCCAGGTATTGGAATCTCCGAAACACAATATATTTCGCATCTAATGTTCTTCCCTAAGGTATTGCGGTAATGGCATAGTTTATTGAGGTTATCGCATTACCCCCAACCAGGGGTTAAGCATCTCGCCTTATTTTATTGTTAAAAGACTACTTTTAAAACATTTCGAAATTTAGCTTTTACCGACGGTTCCTCATCCCTCATTGCCATTCCAATTTACAATAGCTACCAATATGCTCATGAGTGCCCTATGCTCGTAGCCGCCTTACTAAGAGGCAAATAATATTGGCATGTGCTTTTTGCAAAAAAAAAGAATAAATACAGCAATAATTAAATGTATTCAATAACTGACTTAAACAACATCAATGAAGAACTCAATCCGTTAAAAATATTGGCGGATAAAGAATTAAATGCAAATACCAACGTCGCTTTGCCCCACTAAAATTAAGCAAGTCTGGAAAAGTCGTACAAAAATGGGCGAAATTCTGGCTCAAACTCGACGCTGAGGACAAAGTAAACCAAGAGTGGGAAATACAGGTAAAAGAGATATGGCCCGAATATTTTATCATTCGAGCGTTTGATATATAATCGTGATTTGAGTTAATTAAACTGATTGCAAACGAAGAATATCTGACCTTAAAGTTTATTGCTTTTGTCCACACATTGCGTTTGTTTTTTATTAGTTACAGTGGGGGGCTTATTTAATTATGCCCCTGAATTAGTGATGACAGATGGGCAAAGAATAAATTATCGGCAAGGGGGGTAAGGGACAGCTCTGGTTAGTTGACTAAAAATCATCAAACATTGGCTACAATTAAGCAATCCCCATAGTACAGCGTTAACTTCCCGCGGTTTCCTCATTGTGAGCCTTTTAGACATCAGCCCTTAGGTGGTGAACTGCTGATAGGTTTTATGCTCTGGCTGATATCTAAAAACCTTAACATTAAATAGATGCTAATCAATTTTTTCCTTGCAACATAAAGGTATTATATTCCAAGTCATCAAATTGAAACTTCAGCAAATAGAGGCCAAACAATGAAGTCACGAGCATCGATGCGGTATAGCCATATCCATAAAAATATGGTCCCGCCCATACCGACAGCGAACTAAAGACTGCATTAGTTATTAACAACACCACGGCCAGTAATAATGCAGTTGTTCTTTTATCTAAATAGAACAATATATTCAACAACGACATCAGCAGCACTTGTAACGCGACCCCTGGTAATAATATATAAAGTAATTGAGCATAATGGCCGTCGATGCCTAGCCACATTAATAAATTTTTCCCCCAAATTAACAGGGCCACCATAGTGATCCCTTGAATTTTAAAAATTTCATAAATCCCTTGTTTAGCAACAAGCACCATCTCACCTTTAAGCTGAAACATTTCTTGTAGTGAAGCTTGGTTTCTTATCGCGTCATAAAAATTCTCATAGGCTTCCGCAAAATCAGTTTCCATACGAACCATAAAAACGGCCATCCCGGGAATTATCGATAAATAAGCCAAGAAAATAGGAAAGTCATAGATAATTGAAACTCTCAGTGGACCAACAATAGACTCACTGGTTTCAGGACTGAACCAAAAGATTACTTTATCTATCCACACGGCTAAGTTAAAGCAGGTACCGGTAACAAACAGTGACCAGAAAGATTTTTTCGGATTAAAGCTATTAAATGAGATAAATCGATCGCTACTATGCTCGCGTACCACAGCAAACAAAAAAGCTGCTACTAAGAAAAGGTTACCAATAAAGAAAGAAATAAATAAACCGAGTAAGCCAAAACTATTTAATGCCATGCTTAACAGTACCATCGCACTATAACCAATAAACATTACGCCGACGATTAACTTATAGCGTTTCATCCCTGACAAAAATACGACTAACAACCATAAGTTACAAAGCAGAATCAGACAACCGACAACGACAATACGAGTTGAAACCATGAGTTCTTCAAACCAGAAAAAACCAAAAAAGGAAAGGACGGCAACGACAAGGTTGAACAAAATAAGCAATGTGATTAAATTTGGAAATATTTCATCATCTTGTTTAATGAACATTTGATCAGAGACAAATCGGGTAAACATCAATTGCATACCACCGGTTAACACCAATGAGATGCCAACAAGATAGGTAACCATCACCAAAAACTGGGTGATTTGAATATCAGGCTGGACATTTCCGAGACTAATAAAACCGATTACCAACAATGCTAAAATCGACAGAACCCAAGGACCCGAACCAATTAAGCCCGCATAGGCATAGGCCTCAAATATTGAAGATAATGAATCTTTTTTCAGAATTTTCCGAATTTCAAAACCTATTCCAGCCATTATTCTGACATTTCCTGATATAACGATTGATATGCGGCTAGCATCGCTGGCCGAGTATAAAATTGCTCAACGCGCTCAATGCCTGATTGTCGACATTGCTGCCATAAAGCAGGATCTAAGAGCATATCGCCAATGGCTGTCGCCGTTGCGTGGCCATTAGCAATTGGCGTTAAACGCCCCGCACTACCTAACGCTTTGTCCTGCGCATCACCGCCATGAATTATTGCTGCACAAGAGCCAACATCACTTGCCACTACAGGCACCCCTGCAGCCATGGCTTCGAGCAACACTAAAGGTTGTGCTTCCGAAATGGACGTTAGCACCACCAAACCAACCTGAGGTAAAATATCGAGTAAGTTTTGCATGCCGGTAAACTTAATTTGTTTTTCGAGCCCTAGACTGGAAACCAATAGTTTACAGTCATCAACATATTCTGGCGATTCATCGACCGGGCCAACAATCCACCCCTGCAGTTCAGGAGTTCGGGCACTTGCCTGTTTGATGGCGCGAATAAAGGTTTTAATATCCTTTATCGGCACGACCCGTCCAATTAACGCGGCAACAGGCAAGGGTTCTTTGGGGTGTTCTTCACGGGCTTTACGAAAATGGTCAATATCTATGCCATTAGGTATCACTTGAGTTCGTTGTTGTTCGGCACCATCTCGAATTTGTCGCAGTTGATTGTTTTCATATAGTGAAATGATTTTATCAGCATTGTCATATGAAATTCGGCCAAGTTGCTGAAAAAAACGCATCCACATTTTACGAACGTAACTCATTTTGTATTGAAGCTGACTACTGGAACTTGTATCAGGATCTTCAATCCAAGTGGCTTGCGATAAATCAATATTTCTTTCTTTGGTATAAATCCCATGTTCCGTTAACAAATATGGGATTTGGCGCAGCAGAGAAATCACTGAAGCTAAAAAACCTGCATAACCCGTTGATACCGAATGCACCATCTTTGCTTCAGGTAAGCGTTTGATGATTGAGGACATCTTAAACAATGGTTGATAAATGGTTCTATATGTCCAGAAAAAATCAATAAAAGAAGGATCCGTACTGTGCTGGAGGTAAGTGTTTTGTAAAACCTGCCACGATTGACGGGAATAGAGGAAATCTGATAATGAGAGTGACTCATCAAGCAATAGTTGATAAAACTGACACAATGACTCTTTAGCTATCGTCTTGGACGGATCTTGAAAGTGATGAACTATTTCTTGCCACAATTCAAAATGCTCAGCAGTGCCATCCCCCGCCTTAGGCTCTGGGAAATTTTCACCTTCTGCCAATAGGTAATGATGATCTAAAGAGATGACATTCGCTGGCAACGAATAGGCCATTTCGCCGTACATTTCGGGTTGCCCACCTAAAAACACCAATGCGAATGTTTTATTGGGACAGCCGCGAATGATTTGATCAACCCAGCTGGATACCCCCCCTCTTACATACGGGTATGTTCCCTCTAACAGCATCAATACATCCGCCGTCACAACCAGTACTCCTTTAATTGATTCAGGGCACTTTGCTCAGTCTTACCCAGTTGTGCTAGTGATGAAGTCACTTGCGAATATCGTTTTTGCAAAAATGCAACTTCGGCAAGATATGGCAAAACTCGCTTTGCCGGCTCTCCCGCCGCTTGTGCGGCAATAAAAGCTTGATGAGCAAGCTGATATTGGCCAAGAGCTAAATAAATGCGCCCCAACATTAATCTTAACCCAGTGCTCTCTTTATTTTTTAACGAACTTTGAGCATGAACAAGTGCCTGCTCAAGGTGATACCGTTGTGTTTCACCTTCGCTAAGCCCCAAATAGCTTAATTCCCATAATTGTTCGGCAATCAATCGATGATATGTGGTTTGCGTTTGCAGGTCTTCACTATCAAGTAAAACCTGATATTGGTTTATTTGATGAGTTATTTCATTTTCTAACTGATCTAGTCTGGCATACGCTAGCAATCGAACATCATCATCGATGTCGCGCAATGCAATCTTCAATAATGGTATGGCGTCTCGCTCGGTGACATTATTTAAAGCCATCACCGCCATTTGCCGTTTCTCTGGATCGGCTGCATGTCGAATTATTTCCCCTAAGCCTCCGAGCCCCTGATGAGGAGCATCAGAAAATTTAAAGGGTTCAAAGGGAAGACTTTTTCGATTGGTTACCTCAATGAAATCGTCCTGCTGTTCTTTAGGAATAATCAACGCGATGAATACCGCCATAACGATCACCCATCCCATAGGAATGAAAAAAATCAAGCCGAAAAGACATAGCAACAGAACCCACCGTGCTTGCTGATAATAAACAGATATCAATGACTGAAAACCAAACGCAAAGCCTGCCGATGCGAGACCATGATATAACAAATAATCGACTAACGGTTGCGCTGATGGTGTAAGCAACAAACCAAAAGTCGCAATAATCTCAAACAATAACGCTATCAACAGGCATAGATATTTCATCATGCAACCCTACATTATTCAAAAACGCCGGTAACTCTTCGAGCTCCATCGGCAAAGCCAACTGCTTGATGGTGGTGATACCACAACGTTGTAAATTTTTACCGTGCACTTCAGTACACCAATTTCCAATACGATCGACAAAGCCTTCGCCGCCTTGTGCATTTGCTAAAGGCAAAAGCGCGATTAAATGTTTTTCTGATTGGTAATCAAATTGAAAGTAAACATCGAGGCCACGTCGAGTACGTTGGAGAAATTTAAAGATATTTTCTACACTTTCACCCTGTCCGCTAAAAGCAACGATATAGCTGTCTATATCAAAGTTGGCAGCTCTGTCTTTGCTCATTGAAATATGTTCAAGGAAAATATCTCGTTGCCCTATTTGTAGCACAGGATAAATGAGCTCTCGACGCAAAGTACTCGCTAATTGATCAGCCATTAGCGACAATAAATTTAGAATATCATTACGTAAAGAGAAAAACTGAATATCTTCAATCAGAATAGCGCCATATAACCGTCCATGGATATCACAGATCGGTAAGCAAATCCGGTACCGTGCATGTTCATGCGGTAATAGGGTCAGATCCTTTAGACTGATCAATTTTTTAGTGGTCAGCATTTTTTGATAAAGAGGATCTTCAAAGTCAGGTTCCGCAGGGTTTCCGATATCAGCAATCAATTGATGATGCAGCCTCTCATCAAAGAACTGAATTAAGGTCGCCTTTTGTAGCCCACCAAATTCTGCAAATAGCGACATCAATTGATCAGCACTATGGGTAAGCGGGGCATGACTATTTTTTTCCATTAGCTGTTGAACCGAAGTTAACGCACTGCGCAGGCTCAAGGTATGGCCCGCCAGCTTACGCTCTAATTGATCGTGTGACGCTTTTAACAATAAATAACTATGAGTAAATGTTTTTAAGCGCTCATTGGTATAATTCAAAGATAAATTGAGCCCTTCGTTGCGCTTGAACCAAACATCACGAAATTCACCGGCAAGCATAATAATGATCACGCCGCCGAGTGTCTGACCAAATGGGTAGTCTTGCTCGCCATTAGAAACCAAAAATAAATCAATAACATATTGACCAGCTAGCACCATTATCATGCTGGCCAGTCCCATGGCAAAGCCGTAGCGTAACGCGACCAATACCACGCCAAATAAATACCAGTTAACCTCAGTATCGACAAATAATGGATCTTCAGGTAGTAACCAGAAAGTTAGCAATAGCATTAATCCACTGAAGCTGATGGCTTCAAACCATGCCTGGCGTTGATCTTTAGCACCTTGCAGTAAGAAATTCGCGCTACGCACCACTAATCTCCTAGAGGCAACTCGGCTAACAGAGTTTCTAAAACCTGATGGGCGGCATAGCCAATACTTTCTCTTGCCCAACCACTTCGAGCGCCACTAGCGCTCCAAATTAATTCATTGGTTGATTTGTCACGCAAAGTTAAGGTCACTGTAACCGCCGGCTCACCATCTAAACCGGTTTTATAATGCCATTCCTGAACACTCCCCGATAAGACATAATCGGCTTTTTGGTTTGCTAACCATTTTCGGTGAAATTCTCCAGTAGGACTTGCCGTTAATTGCGTTAAACTAGAAATATTATCCTGACGGGGGTAATGGGCCAAAGCAACACCTTTTTGAAAAAGCAAACTGGTTAGCAAATCTTCTAACTGTTCACCGGCAAGAGGTGACTGCGAATAATTCGCCACCGGCATCATTGCCCACTGGTTACTGCTGAGCACTGTTGGTACCCGTTCAGCATGATAAGAGCTGCATCCAAAAATAATCAGGGTGAGCAGAAAAATAAAGCAATTGCGCATAAAGCGTCTCCTGTTAGTCAAAATATATTTGATAATTAATATTTAATTTAAAATCATTGTCTTGTTGAAAGTTGCTCGATTGGTATTGACTGGTGATACTCAATTCATCCGCTCCCAATAAACGCCAACCCAAGCCAGTGGATATGCCAAAATCGATTTGATCAGCAAAATATAAATAGCCAATATTTGCATCAACAAAAAACCGTGGTGATGGTAAGTCCATGCCAATTGCCCCTGGCAGTCCTCGATAAACACGGCTACCCAAAGCCAATCGGCCATAACGAGGAGTAATTAACTCGGTTGCAGTAACTGCAGCTCCTTCGAAAGCATTAGCGATCCCGACGATAGGACCCTCAACTAAATCGTTCTGCTGCCAGCGCCAGTCGAAATAAACTTCCCATGCAGGGTCTTGAGCAAAAATTCGTTCCAAAAGGGTCAATGACAAAGCCTGGCCATCGCCTAACTCGTCACCATAGTGGCTATCATAACGGAATGATTTGACCGCCATAGATAATGATTCCCGACCACTTACAGACCAATTGGCACTGATGCCAAAAATATCTTCTTCAGCCAGTGCATTTGCTAACCGGCTGGCATTAGATACCTGATTAATTTCCCAATATCCCTTTGTCATTAGTGATTTAGTCCAACGCTTGTCCCATGACAACGCCATACCATCTCGACGCCAGCCATCTCCCCAGCTGATATCACTGGCAAGATTGAAATCATCGTCATAACTAAACCATTGCCACTGATTCTTCCATCTAAGTTGTTCGGTCAAGGTTAAGCTCGGGCCTGTTTGAAGTAAAATATCATCAGAGTGATCACTGATAAGCTCTGTCTGCCAATGCTGAGCCCCGCCCCATGGCATGCCATAGCTAAAACTAAAGCTGTTTGCTTTAAATGCCGAAGAAGAATCAAAAGACCATTTGGCAAAATGTGCATATTTAGGCTTAATAGCAACCATCTGCTGCCGCAACTGACTCTGCTCAGCTAAAGGCAGTGCATCGGTTAAGTGTTGATTTGCCCAGCTGATGGCTTCTCTATCACGGTCAAGCATAACGAGTGCCGAAATACGATCTGCAGGAGGAAGATTAAGCCCTTTAGCGACTAAATGCCGTAGCTGCTCTTTATCGCCGCGTTGCAAAGCCAACCGTAGCGCCAAACTATCATCAATATCGATATTTTGTCTGTTAAGCTGTTGGTAGAGTTTCTGCGCAGAAAATTGGCGATTGCCCTGCAATAAATAAGACATTAATAGGTTTTCATTGCCCAATTCATACAATGAGGGCGAGCTTAACACGCCAGCCACGCCACGGGATTCATTCCAGATAGCCAGTTGTAAAAACGTAGATATTTTCTTAAATTGTGCTGCATTTTCAGTCAATTTCGCCAGCATATAACGCTTAACTCGATGGCTACTTACCGCAAAACCACTAGCTTTAAGTGCTTCTGCATAATTAAACATCATTTCATAATTTGTCTTATTCTCAGCCAGTGTTCTTTGATACCAAGGTATAGCCCGTTGAGGCTTTTTCAGTCGCTCAAAGCTCAATGCTATTGGTTGCCAAAACGGTGATTTATTAACCACGACTGGCTCTAGCTTATTAACAAGCTCACTGAGTGATTGCTCATTACCATGTGCTAACACAGACCACAACAAAGCCAATTGAATATTGCTATTATGGGGTAAAGCCGCATATGCTTTTTGTAAGCTGAGAATAGCTTCGGCATATTTTCCTTGCTGCTCAAATAACCAGCTTTGGTATATACGCACCAAGGGTAGCTGGTCGAAGGCACCATTTTGCTCAGCAAGAGCCATTAACGAGCTTAATTGTTTAATTTCACCTTGTTTAATGAGTATTTCTGCAGACAATAATAAGTAACGAGGCAAACCGTAGCGTTTAAATTGCAGAACCAATAGGCTCAGATATTCTGCTGGTTGATACCTTGCCAATAGGATCTCGAGCCGTCCGACTGTTTCACCTTCAGCTTCAGGCGCAAGCTGCAAATGCTGTTGATAAGCTATTATTGCGAGCTCCGCTTGCTCTCCTAGCCATGCGAGATCGCCATACAGTTTCCAGAACTCAACTGTTCGGTCATGGTGAGGTACTCGTTCAAGTGCCGCTAACGCGGTTTCAAAATCACCTTCTTGCCACAAAGCCCCAGAGTATAAATTATAGGTCGCCGGTGGCAGCTGATAAAAACGCCCATACAAGGCCCAGTCACTTAACAGTTGCTGATAATCGCCCAAATCACTGGCTACTCGGGCTAACATTGCGACCAGATGAGCACTTGCACCGTATTTATCCATATAGCTGCGAAGTGCATCTGCTCCTTGCTCTGCCGTTCCAGCTTGATAGTGGCTTTCAAACCAATTAGTTAATTCTAAATCAGATAATGGTCGGTATTGAGCTAATTTTTTATAAAGCCAAGCAGCCTCGTTAAAATAATATTGACCGATAGCAAGAGGAGCTGCTTGCGCTAAATCTGTGGGCTCGGGAGAGTGTTCGGTTAACCAAATAACCTGTTGAAGATAATTTTCAAATTGTCCTAACCACAAATAAAGATCCCTGATCCGACGATGCACAATAGGATCGTTGCGGTTATCATTCAATTGCTGTTTCACCAGAGGTAAAGCTTTTAGTAACTGTCCTTGACCAAGATAAGCATTAGCCAGTTGCTCTCGGTCTTTCGCCAAAGCGGTTATTGCATAAATTTTTTCTTGTGTGACCAAATACTGGCTTTGACTTCCTGCCGCCATAGCTAACTGTGCTGCCACTCGCCAATATTGCAGTGAAGTTTCACCTAAGGTTAAAGATAAGTACCATTGCAATTGCGAACTAGTTACTTGGTTTGACAACACCGCCTGCGCCCAAGAATATAAAGTTTCAGGGCTGGGCTGTAGTTGATACAATTTTTGAAAAGTATTTTCGGCTGATTTAGGCGCATTGCCGGCAAGATACTGACTACCGGCGAGTTGCAAATATTGCAGATCACCACTGTCTTGTCCCAACTTGGCAAAAAGCCGAGCCGCCCAAAGGTGTTGCCCCATCGCTGCGGCAATATTCGCAACCTCGACATCTGCGGATGTAGAGGCCAAAACTTTCGCTAACATCGCTAGCACATCTTGATGCAGTACATTGTTATCGTTGGCTACTTGCTCGGCATTAATTAATTGTTGGTAACGGATTTTAAGTGCTAAATAGTTTACCCGTGCATCATCTTCGTGAACGAGGGGAGATATCGTTTGCCAAGCTTTATCCTCTTGCCAAAAATGAAATTGCTGATCAGCTAATTTAAGCCGTATATCGATATCGTCTGGATTTCGAGACAGTAAAACTTTCAAATATGCTAAAGATAGCTTAGTGACCTTATTGCCCTCTTCCCTTTCAATAAACAAACTGCGTGGATAAACTAACCAAGCAAGCACAACAACAACAACAAAAATAAGCAGTAGGCCTCGCTTTGAAATAAATTGCGGTCTTTGCGTGCTGTCAATGGTTAGTGCTGCAGTCTTCATTGACAAACGATTGCCATGAATTGTTGTTGTACCGCATGCGCTAGCTTAAAACTATGCTGTTGGTCCAAACGATCACTGTTATATTCTTGTCCGTTAGCCGATAATCGACATTGTCCGGGATGTGACAGGGTCAATTCAAAGGGTAAATAACTGCTTGCAACAAAACTTAGTTCGTTGCGATGTCCTAATTGACGCGAACGCCATTGATTTAATTCCGCAGAAGAACTTACCAAGTAACCTAGATCATTACTGGTATCCGTTAAGGACAACTGAATCTGTTCGCCGTTAAGGTGCAGATAAAAGCTATCCGTGTGCGATTTATACCCCATAACACCAGTGGCATTTTTTAACAATGGTGTTCCCATCGCCTTCGATACTCGTAAGGTATTAATTTCATTTAATTTTGTTACCCATTCGCCGCTAGGGGTTTTAGCTAAGCCATAGCGATAGAATTCTTCAGCTTTTCGAGCGTACTCAGAAAGATACATTGGATAGACTTTCTGGTTAATTACATTGTCATAAACTCGTCTTAACGTTCGTAAGCCCGCGGGATCTTCCGCCGAATAAAAATGGTAATAAATACTAATAGGTTTATATCGGCGAGGTTGTTCGGTTAATTGATACGTCTCAAGCACTCTTTGATAACCAAAGTGAGCTCCCTGCCATAATTCGGTATAAACATTTTCATTCATGACCGGAGCATACACCTGAACTCCATATTTTAGCGGACGACCAATGGGCCATAAATTGGTTAACGACTCTTGCCCATTAATTAATTTGGTATCGCCACCATTAACATTAAGCACGCCCATTTCCTTGGTGAGAGCAATTGCTCGTTCACTAGGCATAGCATCACCGGTCCATAACATCACCGACACAGGTTTATCTTTTGTGGTTAAATGCTCATTGATATAGTTAATCGAGCCAATAATTTCACGCTCTTCGAAAAAGTGATAATTCTTTATCGGCAGGTGATTGCCATAATCCAGGCTAACCTTCGTTGAAGTCTTACGCCAATAAAAGGGATGGCTATAACTATGGCTGGCAATTTCAACATAAGGTTTAGCAAATATTTTACGAGCTATCGCTTCAGCCGCCTGCGATTGTTCAGGATAAAGGCCACTGGGTCCCACTTCCCCTTCGATCACCGAAACAGTGATCGGTAATTGATAATGTTCTATCAGTTTTTCAAGCATCACCTCTGCCGCCATAGGCGTGCCCGGAAACTTAGCCCGCGAAACAAAGCCGTCGCCATCGATATGACTAGTCATGATCCGGCGGCCATTTTCGGTGGTAATATCAGCCACAGGTATAGCGTCAAGCTGAAGACCCTGCTGCAACAGAGTGACAGGATCGAGCAACCACTTTTTTTGTCCTGCAGGTAGCGATAAAAACAAGGCAGGTTGTAAAACAGCCCCCCCCCAGCGCCCCGTTAAAGCAATCACAGCTTGTTGCTGGTTATTCAATAGAGAAAGCTGTACATGATTTTCTGGGTTAATATTTAGCAGAGCGGTTTCAGGCTTTAACCACCTAGGCAAATCCTCAATATTCGCTTCAAAGGTCCATTTACCAGGCTCAGAAATGAATGTCATTTCTGAGCCTGCGTCTACTGATGTTAGTTTGACACCTAATTTTTGAAGAAAAAATTCATCGGTCGGCATATCATTTAAAAACAACAACGGAATTCGATGCTGCCACAATGCTAGTTTTTCAACTAACAGTGGAGAATACTGACTCGCACTCAAATAAAATAACGCTCCGGCATACCTTGCTTGATCAGGTTGTGGCCACTCCCCATTGGCAATATCTATATACTGTGGCAAATAACCAAGATACTCTAAATGTGGGACGAACAATCGGTGGGCGACACTTTCACTATAAATCCCCTTCCGGCTGTCATAGGCAATCAACACCCGACGAGCGACCGGTCGTAAATCGCCTGTTCCCAATTGAGTCAGATGACCATCAGCTACCCAAGGAGTTATTCCTAATTCAATAATTTCATTGGCGATACCTGCTCGTTGTGAATGATCTTTCACATAATCAATCGCAATGGTTTCCAGCCCCATTTGTCGAGCACTATCAAACTGTTTAAGTAACCATGTTCGATCTGATGAATTCACCAGTTGATAGCTATCATGTGCGGCTTGATAACCTGAAAACAATGATTCTGCAGCGATGGCATCAATCGCAGCTTTAGTATCAGACAGTAATTCAAAACCTCGATTTTGGATCAATACCCTTGCGCCTAGAGCCTTTAATTGCAAAATTAACGAAGAAAGCGCTTGCTGTTGGGCAAAAACCTGCTCATCGCTAAGCTGTGCTAACCAATAACTGTCGAGGGTGTCTAGAAAAAAGCCCTGGTAACCTTGTGATAACAAATGCTTTGCTTGACCAAGCACATAGCTTTGCCAATTAGGATCGGTTAAGTCCATTACTTGGCTATGCCAATCATGGTTTTCAGTGAGAACTTTACCCTTTGATTTGGAAGATAGTGACGAGTGCCGTTCTCCTAAGCTCAGATATGACAATACCTGAACTTTGTAAGCACTTAACTGCTGTAATTGTTCAGTTGATGTTTGATCTGGCTGAACGACTACGCGTTGATAGAGTGACAGTTCATTTACTGGTAAATCGTGACCATAAAAGATAGCAATATTTGATGCTAAACAAACATTAAACAGAGATAAGCATAACCATAGCGAGAAACATGAACCAGTTGCAGAAAAATTCACCACCAAAAACATCCTTAAATCTAATGAAGGCAATAAAGTCAAAAGCACAACAACAATAATAATAATAATAATAATAATAACAACAAAAGCGTAACAGGGGTGTAACGGAAGTGTAACTAACGTGTATCTAAAACACTATAACATGCAGCGAAGGTGCGGCCATGTGTGACAAAACGTGATTCTACGCTTAAAATGTTCGGTTTTGTTTTGGTTTTATGCGTAGTAGAAATTCAAAGTTTAAAAAATAAATAGATTACCTAGCATTTTTATTTGATTTAAACTGTCATTTTTTATTGTTATAAAAAAGTAAAGCTCACCTTAAAAACGCTCTAATGATAGTATATCAAACGTTCAATTGGCTAAAACCACCATTAAAGACAGCAATAATTAAATGTATTCAATAACTGACTTAAACCACATCAATGAAGAGCTCAAACCGTTAAAAATATTGGCGGATAAAGAAATAAATTCAATCATTGGTTTATCGGGGATGGTTTACACACCGCATATCGATGCATATAACGACGTCTGCGTGAAAAAAGCCGCGATACTACGCTCTTTAAAAGATTATAATGTTATTGCTTATTCTGACATAGAAACCATTAGTGCGCAGCTAGATCTGTTACATAAAAGAATTAAAAATGGTGAAACAATTGAATACAATAAATGCAAATACCAACGTCGCTTTGCTCCACTAAAATTAAGCAAGTCTGGAAAAGTCGTACAAAAATGGGCAAAATTTTGGCTCAAACTCGACGCTGAGGACAAAGTAAACCAAGAGTGGGAAATACAGGTAAAAGAGATATGGCCCGAATATTTTATCATTCGAGCGTTTGATATATAAACCAATTTGGGTCAATTAAACTGATTGCAATACGAAGAATATCTAACCTTAAGGTTTATTGCTTTAGTCCACACCTTGCGTTTGTTTTTTATTAGTTACAGTGGCTGTGTTATTTATTTACTGAAATATTTCACATATATTTTCCAATGACTTGTTGGATAAGCCTCTTAATTGTTATCCTTTAAATTCTCAAGTGATATCAAACATATTTTACAACCTCACCCACAAAAGGAATTGTTATGTTGACCAAGCTTTTAAGGTCGTTCTTAAATATTGTAGAAAACCCTCGCTCACTACCAAGTTTTTTAGGTATTTATTCATTGCTTTGGCTGATATGGCATTATCAATTTTTATTACGTTTTGGATCTGCGACAGGTAATGTGGTTGAGCGACTCGGTAACGCAAAAACAGCCATGGATGAATTTCAATTCTTTTCGGTGTTTTTTGTCACCATAACGTTATTTATTCTATATTCTGGTTTTCAAGTTTTCATTAAATATTCAAGAGAGCATGTTGATAAGGTGGATCGTGAAAAAAATAACAACCTGACTGAACTAGATAAAAAGAATGATATGGAACAACTAGTTTCCACGCTGGAAATTCTTCAAAATAAACTTAGAACATCCCAGGAAAACGAAAAAAAAGCCAAAATAGAAGAAAAAAATATTATGGCTAAATTAATGGTCGTTCAAACTAAGCTAGATGAAACCGCCGCTGATCTCGAAGTTCTAAAAAACACACAAAGTGAACTACCCAGCGACGTCACTTTGTGCTGATCACTGGGTTTTCTCGCCAAACATTCGATAAATAGACAGCCACTGTAACGGCCTATAGTTACAGTGGCTGTCTTTTTTATTGCCAGTTTGGCTTTACCACTTCGAGGTCATTGTTACATTCGTAAGTAAACGTAGAATTTGCAAGGCAATTTTAGTCACCACTCGATAACGTCAATAAGCTATAGGGTTGTTTCACTTTCATTGTCTCTTGTCGCCATATTGCGCGGATGAATAACTTGGAAACTAACACCAATGAAACGATATGAGCCAAGGCTATGCCGACAAGCACACCTGTTATTGAGGCATACCAGCCACCTAGGGCTGAAAATAGTAATATCAGCACTATTTTATGAGCAAAACCTAAAACACTGGCGTTCGCTGATTTACCTATGGCGTTTAAACATGACAATGCCAACATTGTGCATCCTGCGCCGATAAAACTAACAGGAACAAAAATAAGGTAATGCTGAATATATTGCTGTAAGTGGTTACTTTGGCTAATTTGAGCAGCAATCATTTCGGCATTCAGGTATAACACAACAGCAAGCAGTGCTTGAGTAATGGTAATAATAACAACCCCCTGGATAATTAAGGCTTTTACCCGGTCAAGGTTACCTGCCCACCAATTTGCCGCTAATAGCCCAGGTAGTGAAGCAGTAAAAACCATCGGAATAAATAAACCTAATGCCTCGATACGAAATATTATGCTTAGTAGTGCGACTTTGTCTTCAGCGATGGTAGCAACATAAAAAGTAAGTAAGCCAATGGTAATAGGCAGGTATAACTGTTGCAGGCTTGCATTTAGGCCCGTTACCGACATTTGCTTGAGAGTATTTTTCCACTGCATCGCTGACACTTGGTACTTTTGTATACCCAAGTCACGAAAGAGTATCGCTAATGAGATAAAAGCAAACAGAGTATCTGAAATCAAGTGAGCATAGCCAGCGCCTAGAATACCGGTATCCAAGAGCTGAGAGCACTGCCCGTCGCCAATCAAGCTAAAACTTAAAATCGATTTAACCAACATCCAGGTGATTAACAACACACTGGCTTGTCTGATATAGCCAAAACTGCGCAATACACCGTTAATTTGCCAAATCAGTACCAGAGGTATCCAGCCGATCAACCTGATTTCGGTGTATTTCGTCACCAGCGATGTCATGCCAAGTTCTATGGCAGGTTGGGCAGAAGATTGAGTACCAAGCAAAAGGTAGAGTGTCGGGGAAAGTAAGTATAACAATGCAGATAAAATAAAGGTTAAACTTGCGACTAGAATAAGCGCTCGTACTAAATTACTTTTCAGTGCATTTTGCTCTTCAATACCACTGTTGCGGTTAACAGCCGATTTAATGCGGCATATCCAACTATTAGTGGCAATCGAAAAAGCAATGGCTGCTCCTGTCATTGCCGTTGTGACTGGCGCACTGAAACTTAATGCAGCAAGATGACTAGAACAAAGCCTTGCTATTAACCCGGTTTCAAATAAATCGTAAGCACATAACAAAAAAACCGCCGGTAATATCGGCAAAGAACATGACAAGATAAGCCTAAGTATTGGCGTATTTAACATCCAATGTTGCTTGCAATGTTCCATTTAAGGTCCTTTCTTACTACCGCGAGACTGAAATGAAGTTTGATTGATGGAGAGTTTCTATACCAAGTTGATTAAATATGGGCAGATATTTAATCAACTTGGTATTTACCCCATTAGTGGAGCGGAGATTAACCGAGAAATTGCTATTCTGGTTTTTTGAATAATAAGGTGAAGCGATCTGAGTTACCGCGAACCGTTTTACGACCCACTTCATAACGCAACTCATCATCTGACTTATAATGTAAATTTGAATAATCGACTAAAACAAAACCAGCTTGTTGAATTTCTTTAATCGCCAACACCGGATCAAAACGTCGACCATTTTCATCATTCTTTTTTTGCATATGTCTACGAGTGTGATCCACTACGCCATATACGCCGCCGGGCTTTAATGCCTTAAAAGCGGCGTTGTTAACACTAGCCCGTTCATTTTCATCAAAATTATGATAATTTCGGAAAGTCAGTACCGCGTCGAGATCGTCAACTTGAAAGTCGAGGTTTTCAAACTCGTAACCTTCACTACCCACTAATTGAACTTTATCAAATGGTTTCTTTTGCAGCAGAGAATCTTTGAGCCTTTTCGTCCCCAGGCTTAAATAAAATTGACCATTATCTCGAAGCGCAGGCGCCAGTAATTTTGAATACCAACCACCACCTGGCACCAATTCCAAGATTTTCATGTTATCTTCTATGCCGAAAAACTTCAACGTTTCTGCCGGCTTTCGGTTTCTATCACGATCTTTATCTTTGTCGGTACGAACATCAGATGACATCGCTTGTTTAATGTTTTCAGAAAAATCGGCTGCGATAAGCTCAGTCGAAAATAGTGTGGTCACCATAAGTAAGGGTAATAATAATTTTTGCATGAATACTTCCTTTAAATTGTTGTTGTAAATTTAATCGCTTTTTTTTGCTGCAATTTATTTGGGGAAATTAAAACAAGACCTGAAAAAATAGTCTTATAAGAAACTTATAAAACGCCGTTATAGAAATTTTATAGATTTTTTGATGCATCTTTGATCAGAGTTTTGATGAAAGTTTTGATATAAGCTTTGCCAGTTTCATCCCGAATAAGGTTGGCTTAAACTACATTGCGCATTTACATTTAGACATACTTAAATTCATTTAAACCCTGAAAACCAGCACTTCACCTTTATCTTTATCTTCAATATATTAGTAACGCTTGCAGCAATGATACGATAAGATGTAAACCAGACATTAACCAAACATTAAAACAATAAAATTTAACCATTAAAAACAATGCGTTATACATTTAAAGAGTTCAACTTTGACAGTGACAGCTTAGTGCTGATGAAACATGGTGAGGTTATCGCTATTCGTCATAACGAAGCGAAAGTCTTAGCACTATTACTTGAAAACGTTGACAACGTATTAAGCAAAGAAGGTATTTTATCCCATGTTTGGCAAGATAAAGTAGTTTCAGAACAAGCGATTTTTCAAAACATTAGCAGCTTAAGAAGCTTGTTTGGCAGCCAAGCCATTAAAACGTTCCCAAAGCGTGGCTATCAATGGCAACTTAGCACAAAACCTCAGGCTGATGTTTTACCTTTAATTGAAACACCAGTAGGTGATTTACCAGTAGCTAATTTACCAATAGATAAGGCCTCGGTTAAGTCAGCACAAACTGGCTATTGGCGTTACGTGTTTTTGCTGAGTTTGTTGGTGATCATTATTGCTTTTGCCAATTGGCCAAATAACACTGAGGAAGAAAGTAATCCTCCTGCCATCCGCTTAGCGTATATTCCCATGGTTGATCAGCAAGCAACAACTAGCCTGACTTTACTCGATAATAACACTTTTGAGTATACCGAGTTAACGCACATAAATTCAGCAACTTTTCTCACTTCTGCTGAGCTTGAATATCCAAATTTGGCTGAGCGGTATCCGTTTGTATTGACCGGTAAGATACGAAGATATCAGCAAAAAGTTTACCTCGATTTCTTATTAAAAGGCCCTTATGCTGACTGGCAAGGACAGCTTTTTGCCAACTCTAATGAGGAACTGATCCAACAGTTACAACAACATTTACGTCAGTCATTTATATATCAATTCTTGAGTAGCCCGCAATCACCTGAGTTTAAAAAATCGAGTCTGTCTCTTGCTCATCAACAGTTCCCGCAAGATCGCATTATCCTTGGTCAACTCATTAATACCTATATAGAAACAAAAGAGCACGACAAAGCGATGGCGTTAGCAGAAAAATTGGCTACGCAGGCAAGAACTCAAGATGATTGGCAACAATTAGGGAATGCGCTACTTTATCAAAGCACCATTTTAACCGGTAAAGACTTGTATCAACTCAGCGCCGATAAGTTGGCATTAGCCACCAAAGCTTTTGAAAATATAAATGATTTATCCCGTCAAGCTGATGCTTGGCACGCGCAATCTTGGTTAGATCACAAATATGACGATTACGCAGCGATAAAAACGAGTTTATTAAAGTCGGCGCAATTGGCTTTTGATGCTGGAGATAAGCCACGGGAGCTGCATGCACTCACTTATCTTTCAATCATGGCACACAAACATCACCAAGAAGATGATAAATACTCATATCTTCGTCAAGCTGAAGCTAAAATGAAGGACTATCAATTACCCATTTATCATTTTGCTAAAGTGCCATTCCATTATGCGATATTTGCGCCAACGTCTCTGGCTAAAGAGCCGCATTTAAAGCAAGTTTTAGAATTCACCAAATTGACACCCAACCATTGGGTGGCTCAATCGAGTCGTAAGCAATTGGTAATGCAATATATTGAACAAAAACGACTGCCGGAAGCGCAAGCGTTAGTCGATGCGATTAAAACCGATAATGCAGACAACTCTTATCTTAAAACCTTGTTAGCAAAAGAAAACCGGCAAATGGAAGAGTTTATTGCTCATGCGCAACGTACTTTTGAACAAGCACAGTTAGCGGGCGATCATACCCTAAGTTTAGATGTTGCTCTGCTATTATGTAGCACGGCAAATATTGATGTTAATTATGATTTTTATTCGTTATACATTGATGAAAATGCGTCCCTAAATTGGCGACGAGATAATGAAATAAAATTGCTAGCACTTAATCAATAACTATGATTTTAATTAGAGTTACCTGTTAGTTTTTCGCCATTAATTCTAGATACATAGTTCTAGCCTTATACAATGGCAGCTGCTGTACTACTCTATCTGGGTTATTATTAACTAGCTTTCCAGTTAATTTATATGCTTTTGCAGGTTTCATTGTTTCCACAAATTTAGTTAATGATTTAGCTCTATCATTCGTGCCACTCTTGACCTCAATAGGAACTAGATTATTGTTAGCTCCTATGGAAAGCACAAACTCAATCTCTCCTATGCCAGGACTTTTGAACGCGTAAAATTTATTTTCACTTGGCACACTAATAGTACTCATCATCTCATTTAACACATATGTTTCCGCAATAAAGCCTTTATAGCTAGAACTGGCTGCTCTGATTGCTTGATAGCTTAGATTAACCATCGCAGATAATAAGCCGACATCATGAGGCACAAGCTTAAAAGCATTTTCTTTGACTAAAATGGAATGAGGAAAATCTTTATTTTTAGTCTCTAATAATCCGAGTCTTGAAATAAGGCTTATTTTCTCTAAAAAGCTGATTGGTCCTGACAAGTTTTCATAAGATGTATTTCTTTTTCCAATAACACCTTTGAATTTAAATTTGGGTAACTTGCCATCCTGATTATCCATAATTTGATGTGGCATACTATTATATATTTTCTCTATATGTAGTGCGTTAGTTTTATCCTCTGTACTATATTTACCAAAATCATTTCGGTAGTCTTTTAACAGAAGAGCTTGCTTTTCTCTGACTGCATTTATACGTTGTATCGGATTATCTTCGCTTATTGAAACCCATTGTTTAACAACCGCTGGCATTCCGCCTACGAAGAAATAATCAAGCAAAGCACTAATTAGTTTGTTATGTGCAACTTCAGAAATATTTTCGCATAAGGGCTGCTCCACATATTCTACTAACATACGATGTTCTGACGCCTTTAAGAACTCGCAGAATGTCAACGGATACATATTTATCCTATGAGTTTTACCCACAGGAAAACTTTTCATTAACCCAAGATTAGAACCCGTTGCTATTAAATGGATATTAGGCGCATCTTCTGCAAAAAACTTCAATGATGTTAGTGCTTTTTGCGAACAGCCAACCTCTTCAAAAAAAAGTAAATCTCTTTCTGAGTCAAATTCTTGTTCGGTAAGTAACTGGGCATTTTTCAATATTTTTTTCGGTGATAATCCTTCCTCAAAGATGCCTTCAAACTCTGGGTGTTTCATAAAATCTAGTTTCAAAACTCGACGATAATATTTAGGTGCAATGATTTCATTAATCAAAAAAGATTTGCCAACTTGACGAGCTCCATCAATTAACAAGGGATAGCGTTCTTCCTTATCAATCCATGCTTTGACAAGTGATTCTGATGCTCTCTCAAATACTGATTTCATTGATTCTCCAAGGCAGAAGTAAAAACTTCATTTTAAAAATGAGAAATACTTTAACTATTATCAAACATAAATGAGAATTTATAAACATTAAAATCAACAAAAACGAGAAAAAAACACTAAAAAAATATAAAGCAATGAGAAAAAAAAGAATAAGTGATTGTCATATTTATTTTATTCTGTTTTAAAAGTCTAGAGCTGTCTGCTCATCAAACTTGTACCCAAGTGCTTTATAGCCATTCTCACGTTTCTTCCACATTCGCTTTAAAGTCGGAAAGTCATCAACATAATCGTAAACTTGGATATACTTCTTATTGCTCCACTCCCTCTGAATTCGCCCGGCATATTGCGCTAAGATGCCTTTCCAAGCGATAGGTAGTGTAATAAACAATGTATCTAAATGAGGCAAATCAAATCCTTCCCCTACATATTTTCCTGTAGCTAGAATAACTGTAGGTTCACATTCTTGGGTTTTCTCCCCTTTACCCGATAAGAAAGCGATGCGTTCCTGTCTTTGCTTTGTCGAAATACCACCGTGCAACTCAACAACTTTCATACCTTTACTCGCTATCATTTGTGCAAGCAATTCAATATGCTCTTTTCGTTCAGTAAGTACCATTACAGCTCTGCCGTCATCTGCTGACTGTTTTATGCCTTTAACGATCATATCATTTCTTGCTCGATCACAGAGCAAGAGCTTATAAACCTGAGATATATGAGGTTTAGTTTCAGGTACCAACCATTCTGGTGGAAAGCGTGTAGTGGTTTGAGTAACTTTCACATGTTGCTCAAAACCACAAGCGGTTGTGGCAGCTTTGTAAACAACAGGACCTAACTGGAAGTGCATTAACTTTTCTAACCCATCTTGCCGCTTTGGAGTAGCGGTTAATCCATAAATAAATTTAGCGTTAACTGATTTTATTAAACACTCATAGTTTGATGCAGGCAAATGATGACATTCATCTATTAATATTTGTCCATACTTTTCAATGGCTGGTTTAATATCTAATCCATTACGACTAACCAGACTTTGATAGGTTGCCACATCAACTTCATAGGTTAATTTATCTTTTCCACCTAACAAAGAACCAACCTCTACATTTGTTAAAAATACTTTGATCCGCTCTAGCCATTGATCCGCTAATTGACGATTATGAACCAAGATTAAGGTGTTTACTTTTCGTTTGGCAATCAGGGCTAATCCGGTAACCGTTTTTCCAAACCCCGTTGACGCAACAAACACCCCGTTTGTCTGTTCGAATAAAGCGTTAACTGCTTTTTTCTGTTGGCTTTTCAGCTTGCCTGTAAACTTAATTTTGCCTAATTGAGTACCAACAAAACGTTTATCACTATGTTCCAGCTTTATATGCTGATTTGATAAGATTGTTATCACATCGCTTAAGCAACCTCTTGGTAGAATAAGGTAGCCATCTTCTATGTGGGCCGCACAAATGTAACGACTTGTGCCAATAGTCGATAAACGTAGAGCTTGTCGTTTGTAAAATTCAGGATTTGAAAAGACTGCACATTGCTTTAATGTGGATGTGAGCTTTCCAGGCATATCAACGATAGATAGATAAAGTTGATCGGCCAATGTCAGGGTTAACTGCTGTGGACAATTTGCTATTTCAACATATTCTATTCGTTCTAATTTTTGCCAAGGCTCTACCTTAGCGCCCTCTTCAGAGGTTAATTGGGCATAATCATCCAATTGATTTAGGTGTTGGTGAAGCTGCTCTTTTGATAGTTTTGTTGTTGCGGCTAAGATCGCCCACTGATCATTATAGGCAATACCTTCTTTATTAATAAAAACACTGTTGCTGTATTTTCTCGGTTCAAACTGCAAAGGTAACGCAATTAAATTACCAAAACCGCCTTCGGGCATCACATCTTGGTTGGGGAACAACCTATCGAAACAATCAAAAGAAAGTGATGGATAAAGATCCATTGTTTTACGGAGCAAGCCATTACCTAATCGTCTTGCATCAGTTGCCGTCACCGCTTCTGAAAAAAAGATCCATATGTGTCCACCATTACCGCTCCTTGAACGCTCCAATAAATAGGGAACCTCTAATGATTCACAGGTTGTAGCAAATGCTGTAACTGCATCAAACCAGTCTTCTTTATCAAAATCAGCCGCTAACAGGTAAGTTGAATTATTAGTTAAAAGTGGATAGACACCTATGGTTTGAGCGCCTGTTAAATGCCCATAAATGGCCTGATGATCAGGTGCTTTGAATCTTTGGTTTGTACACTCGGAACAACTTATTTTCGGTTTGTTGCAAATTTTAGGCTGCCATTCATTCCAGCAAGCTGGCGAGTAACCGCTCCGGCCATTTTTAGACTCCCACCTAAACGGGTAAATGTCTCCGCGACCTTTGAAGTATGAAAGAAATAATTCAATTTTTGATTCGGGTGAAGCGTGCAGATTAAAATTTTGAGCCAAAGTAGCTTCATGCTGTGCAATTATCGCCTTACGCTCATTAAACAGCGCAAGACGCTCTTCATTAAGTATTTTAAGACGAGCATCTATTTGCGCGAGTTGCTTTACATAAATATCTGACATGCAACAATATTATCAGAATCCATTAAAAATGTTTAGCTGAGTCCATCCGCTGATGGAGAATGCGCGCGACAGCAATGTCAGTTGTACAGGGAAATAATACTTGAAAGTTGGGGGGCGTCCATATATGTCTTTTTTATTAGCTTCGAGAAGAAGTTAAGCGCTTGAAAATGGAGAAAAAAATCTAAAAAAACCACGGTCTTCTTTGCCAAAGAAATGAAGTGAAATACTCATTTATTGTTCAGTACAAGAAGACCTGGCCAGTAGCCCTAATGTGTAAAGTATTAGAGGTTAGAGGTTAGAGCAATAATTATTATAGTTTTCAAAAGCGCAATGCATATAGTGCTTGCTCATCAACAACTCCATAAAACTAAAAGACTTTCTCCTCTCACTGATAATTTTCACTCCAAGGGCTGATTATTTATTACTTAACAGCCGATCGCTTTAATACGTTCTTGTCGTATGGTACTTTTTGCGCATCGGAAAGAATTGCACGCATTTCGATCAGGTGTTCATATCTCAGCCGCATGATCTGTGTTTTTGCCGCCATAAGCTCCTCAATTTTGACATTAACTTTTTCAAGTTTAACATCATCAAGGATGGTCATTTCATTGAGTTCTTTAAGTGCCTGCACTTCTTGTGCTTTAAAGGGGGCCTGATCAATATGCAGTTTGTGATGCATTTTATCTATTGCCGCTTTTTGGGATGCATCAGGATCCGGAATTTGAACGGCCAAAAGAGGCATACTGATAAGGCAGAACATAATGAAGAGTGGAAATAACCTGGATACAGATCTGTTTTTGTATAAATTCATGAGTTTCTCCCGGTGAAATTATATACATATTAGACCATATTTTACATATTATCTTTACGTTCAACCCAGCTCAAACTTTCTGCAAACCAATGGCCGATTTTCGTAAATTGCACACCTCATGGTATTGCATGAAATAAATAAGACAATCAAAGAATATAAAAATCAAACAAATAGACAGTGAGCTTTTTTTAAATTTATCGAATGGCATAGAGAAAACCCAGTGATCTTTAGTCGCTGGGTAGTTCACTAAATGCCTGAATGCCTGTTACTTTACACTTAACAGACATTTGACATTTAACATTTAATTTTGAGATGCTTCTTTCTAAAAGACTAGATACTTGATGACAGCAAAAGAGTTAAGTAGCAATTAATGGACTTAACTCTTTTGACAACCTATTTATTTCGCGCTGCTTGTGTGACGTAGCGTGATTTCTCTTTTTGACTAATTAAACCTAAGTCGACTAAGCTCTTGGCTTCTTTAGCAACACAACTAACGTATTTACCATGGTTAGGTGAATTTTCAATAGAACACTCTTTGACGATATGCTGCTCTGCATTACAACCATCTTGCGTAATAGCTGTATTTATCGGTGTTAATAAGCAAAGATCTAAATCGTTGCCAATTCCGTCACCATCAATATCACTATCACAAATGTCTCCAGCGCCATCATAATCAGAATCTAGTTGATCATAATTACTATGATTTGGACAGTTATCTTCGAGATCAACAAAGCTATCGTTGTCATCATCAACATCGCAAACATCACCAGCACCATCAGAATCATTATCAGCTTGGTTAATATTTGTTATTAAGGAACAGTTATCTACAGCATCAGGGATAGTATCACCATCGATATCATCATCACATGGGTCTCCAATCAAATCATCATCTAAATCACTTTGATCAATATTAGAAAAATCAGGGCAGTTATCTATGTTGTTGTCGATAGAGTCACCATCAAGATCTAAGTCACAAATATTACCAAGCCCATCATCGTCTTGATCTAATTGATCTGAATTAGCCATTAGCGGACAGTTGTCAGCTGAATCGGCAACACCATCTTCATCAGAATCTAAAATTGGGGTGTCACAGGAAATATTCAGGCTAATGGCTTCTTCTCCTTCTCCAATAACAACATTTTCTGCGGGTAATATTGCACAAGGTGATTCGATGTTAATGGTTGTTGATCCTAAGCCATTAATGTTGATTCGATAGCTACTACCTGAATCATCCGTTCCATGTCCTGCGGGCATCAAATTTAAGGTTTGCGCACCAGACCATTGCTTTCCAGCCAATGTATAATTTCCTAAATAATCCCCAGGGGTAATTGTTATTGGTATCGTATTTAAGCTTATATTATTACCTTCGGCATTAACTCGAGTAGAGTCAGAAGTTACATTACCTTCATGATCTAAATGGAGTTTGGTTCGGAAAGGCCATGTGCCATTACTCAGATTCCAAACATTACCGAAATCATCTTCACCAGTACCCGCACGGATCAGATGAATTGTTTGTGCTCCAAAGTGATTGCCGGTAATCATATATTGTCCCAAATATAAATTTGGATTTACTTCAATAGGGGTCGTTAACAATGTCATTTGGTTGTTTAACACCGTGATCCGTGTTGAGTCTGATGATAAATGACCATTTTCATCGACATAAACATACGTTATCCAAGGCCAGGAACCATTACCCAAACTCCATTTGTTTCCAATATCCATCTCTCCAGTCCCCCCTTTAATAAGATGGATTGTACTATTCCCACGGCTAGACTTTCCTATACCATAGATTCCTTTAAATAACCCTGCCTCTACTTCAATGGGGGTAGTAATAAAAGTAAGTTTACTACCATCAAGCATTAACCTTGTAGAATCTGATGATATATTTCCATCGGCTGTTACCTCAATTTCGATCCTAAATCCTCCGGTACCATTACCGATTGAATATCGACTCCCTTCATCCATAGAACCCGTACCGGCAGGAACAACAGCTATAGTTTGTATGCCTGAAAGATACCTAAAAAAATGATACCTTCCTTTAAATTTTTCAGGGTCAATTGTAATCAACGACGTTTTTAAAGTGATTTTATTATTAACAATTGTTGCTCTTGTCGTATCAGATGACACAACCCCATTTTCATCTATATTAATTAAAAAGCGGTTAACACCATTACCAGCCCAGCCAATAGTGATGTAATGTTCTGAATTATTCGCCAGTTCAAAGTCTTTAGTTGCCCCGGTATCAACCCAACCTGCTCCCCCCGCATAAATTCTTGTTTTAACACCATTAGCATCTATGGTGACTGTTGCGGCAACACTTACATTGGTTAAAATTAAAAATATAAGAGATAGCACAACTATAGGTAGAGATAATTTATTCATTTTCTTTCCTTTTTTATTCTTAGTGTGTTCCGATCACTTTCCATAGAAAAGCACTCATACTCCTAATGAAAGTATGATAATAAACATTCAAGTAATTATTTAATGAATAAATCAGTATAGTGTATGATTTTTGAATTGTTATTTTTTGGTAAAATCAATTAGCAAACTTAGCTGAAGAATTTATATATCTAATTGATAACAGACTAACAACTATGAACACTAGAGTTCACTTACGAGCATTAAAACAGGCTGAATATATAGCAAATGATTACGAGCACTTATACAATGCAGTGGATACGTTAAATAAAGGTTGAACTAGTTGTGTCTGAGAAAGTAATTAAATTCGAATTTGAAAAGCTCAATAAAAACAGTATTCGCTATAAAGAAGTAGCTGAAAACGGGATGCCACCTGTTTTGGGGTCTATCTACGTGCAAAAATGGTTTGCGGGCGATAGTAAAAATATTGAAGTGACAATTAAGACTAAAGCAAAATGAATCAAGCTAAAAGCAGTACATATTCCATTGCTCAATTAGGCCATGCGGTATTAAGACAAAGAGCGGCTGAGGTTGAAAATATACTTAATGATGAATGCCAGCAATTAATTGATCTAATGATGTTGGCGGTGTCAGAAGCCGGAGGTGTCGGTATTGCCGCGCCACAAATTCATCACAGTGTGCGCATTTTTATTATGTGTTCTCAACCCAATGCACGGTACCCCGACGCGCCCTTAATGGCACCAACAGCAATCATTAATCCTGAAATATTGCATTGTTCGAGTGAGAAAGTAAAAGGCTGGGAAGGTTGTTTAAGTGTACCGGGTCTGCGTGGCTTAGTGCCAAGGCATAGTCAGATCACGGTACGTTATTTTGACCAACAAGATAATGAGCATAAAAAAGAGTTCACCGGGTTTATTGCTCGTATTTTCCAGCATGAATTAGACCATTTGAACGGGCTAACTTTTATTGACCAATTAGAATCGACGAAAGACTTGATTAGTGAAGTCGAATGGTATCAGCAGTTCGCTAAGACTCCGTAACTCTAGGCGGTAAGTAAACAACTTGGACATGCGGGTAATTTTCATTCGAAAAATATCCCCCTCACTCAAATGGAATATAGCCATTTTTTCGTAGCTAAAAACAGTGTTACAGTGGGCGTCTTACTTATTTATCTGACCGCTCGACTTTAATTGGATTGTATTCATAAATAACCTTGGATCGACAATTTTATCCAGCATTGAAATATCCGGCAAACAATCGTCATCGACATAGTCAACAAAATTGGCCGCCGAATCAAAAACTAAGATATCCAACGCTAACCGATCCAATCCGTATAGACCACGGTGGATCATATCAGCCGAAAAAAGTAATAAGTCGCCAGCGGCTAACTTAATTTTCTTACCGGTAGAGAGATTTTCACTACTCACTCTCCCTTTTTCTTCTTGTCGCACATCAAATTCTTCATCACTATCCCAACGCTTATGCGTTCCAGGAACTAGCTCAATGCCGAGTTCATCAAATAAAGGAACGCGCAAATGTAATACTTGAGTGTCATGAATGGCTTTTTTTTGATCTTCAACGTCATGATCATATTGACAGTCTCGGTGCCAAAAATCTTTTTGTTGACGATTAAAAGGGTTAAAAAATAATTGAGTATTCATAAAGGCTGGATTAGCCGGTATAAGCGATTCAACAACATTCATTATTTTTTTTGAACTGATAAAATTAAAAAGCATCACCCGATCGTCGAACTCTAAGTACTTACTTCCGGTAATTAAAGAAGAATTGAAAGCTTCCTGCTGATAGAAATTTGCGTTGTCATGTTTCCATAACTGATGAAATTTTAATATTATTTTTCTAAGTACTGAAATTTCAGACGCATTAAAATAATTTCTAATTACAAAGTAACCTTGATCGTCATAATTGCTATTCAATTGACTTTGATTGTCTCCCATTAACTACCATTTCCTCCGCTTTATTATAAGAACTGGACTTACGCCTTTCACTCGACAGCTTGTAGTTCAGAACGATACGCGTCCTCAAACTTAGCAGGTGAAACACAGCCGGTATTGATTCAGGGGCTTAAATGCACCTCTACATATTAAATTGTCTTTCGCATGGAATACCATCATTATCACCATCCATTTTAGTATTTGGACAATGTTGAATGAAGTATTTTGCTTCTTCATATGAATTCATTTGAGAGCAGTGCTGTCTACCATCGCATTTGTAAACGGCTTTAGGTTTAGCTATTTCTTTGGCTTTAGCTAAAGTTTGCATCGCACTGCTATTTGAAAATTCAGTTACCGCACTTTTTTAGATGATTCAACCATGGCACTATCTTTAAAAAAGAATTGCCAAGCTACTACACAAATAATTATGAAAATTAATAAATTTTTCAATTTAACAGCATCCTTGATAAAACCAACGCCCAAATAAGGCGCTTATAATAGTTGGCTAAAATGTGAAGCGAAGCCGAACTCAGCCAACAGTTACGTGTAAGATATTAAATGCCTTATAGCTAAAAATGATACGAAAATCCTAGATCAACAATAACATCGCTTTTAACGTCACTTTTCCCGTAACCTAACCCTGAAGAAAAAAACCAACCAGAATCGAACGTGCCTGAAAACTTGTATGAATATAATATTTTAGCACCATAAGCTAATGAAGTATCTTCACCAAGCAATAAGAATTCATCCCTTTCTTCTGCATCCGTTAAGTCATCAAATTGATGGACACCAATAGCGCCTATCATCCCCTAGGGCAAACGAGTCTAAATTATACAGTTGTTAACCCAACAGTGAGCACTTTCATCATATAATCATCATCCCATCCAGCTTTAAGGCGTTTATTCTTCACGCCTAAGCGTATACTTTT
>MAAC01016526.1_pt1 | contig 31248 bp, 30 predicted proteins | sample 1115981 | NCBI WGS metagenome assembly MAAC01 (sample SAMN04961126, study PRJNA320927) | seawater metagenome | isolation source: sample BD02T64 sea water enriched with oil for 64 days | place: USA:Gulf of Mexico | collected 2013-07-27 | reverse complement strand
ATTATATTTCGGAATGCTAAATTGTAAATTTCTATTCATAATAGTTGTTAACACTTGGTTAAATATTTAAGAAATAACATTGCTTTAAGAAAGCGCAATAATATGTATTTTTAAGCAAAGTTTACATCTTTGATTAATAAACGTCTTCTTATTAAAAATTTACTTGCTCACAATGATGAAAGTAGCTTCTATGATAAAAAAAGAAAGATTGATTTAGGCTCTAAAGAAGGCAAGGCAAAATTTTTAAAACACGTATGTGCTTTAAGCAATAGCAACCCTAAAAACAACAGTTATATCGTCATTGGTGTAGAAGATGAAACCAATGAAATTAACGGAGTAGATTTTTTCGATGACAGTAAAATCCAAAACCTCATCAACGCTTACCTTAGCAACCCACCATTAGTTATCTATGAGAATGTGGCTTTTCCTAATCTTCCTTCAGATAAAGTAGTGGGATTGGTTAGTATTAGAGCGACTGAAGAGATCACCTCCCTTAGACGAAACATTTGGAAATATTGGGGCGGATCTATTTTTATGAGAGATGGAAGTATCTCCATGCCCAAGGATTTTGATATTGTGATCAAAGATGTGAATTCAGAAATTGTAAAAGCAATTGAGACTAAAGCCAAAAACAATATAGAATATACCCTAGACGGCGTCATTGATTTTAATTATCATCGCCATAAAGATCTAGATGCCAATTACAAAGTATTTAAAGAACAATTTGTGGTTTGCTGGGCAGGAAACCCGAAAAAAATAAAGGATAATATTTATTATTCCCGTGTAGATATTGAGCTGATTAATGAACAAGTACGATTGTTTTATTCCACATTAGACGAGGTGAGTATAAGCTATACCGAAGATGAGTTTAGAATAATTGAATATGTCCATTTGGGATTAAACAATCAATTTAAATATTATCCCTTGGAAGAAGTGGTCATTGTTTTTCAGGAAAACGGTTCTTATCAAATGGAGACAACCTTAATTTTTGAACCCCCACAATTCAATAAAAAAACACTACACCATATTTATAATGCTAACCTTTCGGTGATTGAAAAGTTGAAAAAAGGGATTCCATTACGCCCTTCTGAAAAAAAGGACATTAAAAATCTTCCTGCTACTTATCTTATTTGTTTTTTGAATGATTTTACAGAAGCGAAAGACAAATTAATAGAAGCAAAACCTTATTTAAAAAAACTAGGAGGAGCTGTATATGATTCTTATAAAGAATCGGTGCGGATTCTTAGAAAGATGAAGTATAGTTAGAGTTTATTCTTTAGTTATTTTCTTTATTACTGTTCCCTTATCACTCTCTACTTCTACTAATAATAAATTACTCATCAGGTTCGAAACATCGATGGAATTCAAATTGTTTTCTTGGATTAGTAGAACTCTTCCTAAAATATCATATACTGTTATGGCTTTAATTTCAAAAGTGCTATCTATATATAAAACATCATTAACAGGGTTTGGATAGAGTATAATTTTAGTTAAATCATTTTCATTAATACCTAATGAACAGTCTTCACTATATTCAGCCCAAGGATCTTTATGCCAGAATGATTGATTAGCATAATCAACATCATCCACCTCAATACAGAATAAATTTATGTTGTCTTCTAATAACATATCAACAAAATTTTCATTAAAACCATTTTTAAGATTTAAACTTTCTAGTAGTGAATTATTCCTACACCATAAAAGAATAAGGTTCTGATTTTGTGATATGTCTATAGTTTCAAATAGATTATTTTCACACGCAATACTTGAAAGATTTATATTTTGAGAGAGATCAATGTTTTGCAGAAAATTATGACTAAGATCCACATTAATTAGGTTAGGATTCTGATTTAAATTTAATTGTGAAATATTATTAAATTGAGCTGCTAATAGATCAAGGTCATAATTTTGGCTAATATCTAAATCATTTAATTGATTATGATCACAAAATAATTTTTTGAGATTAGTGGTTAGTGAGAGATCTATTTCGCTTAAATTATTATGCGCAAAATCTAAATATTCTATGGAAAGGTTTGCTGAAATATCTAAATCATTTAGGTTATTATCTAAAAGGTTTAAAACTTTAAGATTCAGATTTTCTGAAACATCAATCTCGTTTAAGTTATTGTATGCACAAACCAATTCAATAATATTTGTAAAGCTATTTATACCAATAATCGAATCAATTAATAAGCTATTAATATGAAGTTTTTGTACTGCTTCTGCTTCACTTACTTGAATTTCTCCATCATTATTAGTGTCAACATCTCCCCATGTATTATCCCCTAGATCTGCAACAGGATCATTGACCAATGCACTTTTAAAATTTTCATCTGGTATATCTACAATTTGAGCATTTATTAAGCCTGTAACAAATAGAAGAATGACTATACTAACTTTATACATAATGATTATAAAAATACGGGGAGCAAATTTATAGTCTAAATATAAGGATTATTTAGTAAACCCTGCATTGTTTTTATCTCTTGCTTTCTTTACCTTTAACCTTCAACTTATAAAACCAACACCATGGGGATTTTCGATAAAATAAAAGAAAAACTAAGTCACGAATTTATAGACATTATTGAGTGGCTGGATTATACAGACGATACCATTTGTCATCGTTTTGAGCGATACCAAAATGAAATAAAAAACAATGCAAAACTCATCGTTCGTGAAGGACAAGTGGCGGTACTCATTAATGAAGGTCAGTTGGCAGATGTTTACCAGCCTGGCTCTTATACTTTAAATACCCAGAACATGCCCATTTTAACCACCATAAAAGGTTGGAAATATGGCTTTGACAGTCCCTTTAAAGTAGAGGTGTATTTTGTAAACACCCATCTTTTTACCGATGAAAAATGGGGAACTAAAAACCCAATTACCTTAAGTGATGATCGTTTTGGTTTGGTTGAAATTCGTGCCTTTGGAACCTATGCATATAGAATTAACGATGCCGGAAAGTTTATTGTAGATATTGTAGGTACCGATAATAACTTTACCAATTTTGAAATCAATGAACATCTTAAAAGTTTAATCGCTACTCGTTTTACTGATACCGTTGGGGAGGCTAATCTCCCTATAGAATTATACGCAGCAAATACCACCGAACTATCTGAAACCTGCAAAGAAGTCATGCAGCCAGAATTTATTAGTGTAGGTATTTCTTTAGAGAAATTCTTTATTGAAAATGTCTCTATGCCCGAAGAGCTTAAAAAAGAAATCTTTGAGTATAGCCGAATCGACAAATTAGATTTAGATAAATTAACTAAATTCAAAACTGCAAAAGCTATAGAGGCTGCTGCAAAAAATGAAGGAGGAACAGCTGGAGCTGGAATGGGAATGGGAATGGGTTTTGTACTCGCTCAACAAATGGGTGGTTTAATGAGACCACAGATGGGCGGTCAGCAACAAGTGCCAATGCAACAAGGTGGAGCCATGCCACCACCAATGCTAGTTGCCGTACAGTATTATTACGCAGCTAACGGGCAACAAGCGGGTCCCGTAATATTCGATCAACTAAAAGCCTTATTTGCCAATCGTACCGTTAATAAAGATACTCTTGTTTGGAAACAGGGAATGACAAATTGGACTGCATTAAAAGAGGTGGAAGAGTTAAAAGTGTTTCTAGGGAGTAATACCCCACCACCGCTTCCACATCAATAGTATTTATTTGTCAGGTTGAGCGCAGTCGAAACCTAATTTTAGTTCTCGACTGCGCTCGAACAGACAAAAAGCACAGCCTGTTATTACCTCCTTTTTAAAAACATGGAAGAGAAAATTCCTAAAAAATCCGAACTTAAAAAAGCCTGCATCAACTGTGGGGCAGAATTACTATATGCTCCAGGAACTACAGAACTTAAATGCGAATATTGCGGACATTCCGAAATCATTTCCCCTAACCATAATGGATTTGAAGAATTAGAATTGAAACCTTATTTAAGTGAAATGGGTGGGCAATCGCATAGTGAGGAAATTACCATGCTTCATTGTAAAAATTGTGGTGCTAATCAACATGTCGAAGAACATTATAAATCATTGCATTGCATTTATTGTAGCATGCCTTTAATTGTAGAAGAAGCTTTTAAGGAGGAATGGATTGTTCCGGGAGCAGTTTTGCCTTTTCAGATCGATCAGAAAAAAGCACATGAGGTTTTTAAAAAGTGGGTAAAAGGTTTGTGGTTTGCTCCCAATAAATTAAAAAAAGCAACACTTGACCCTCAAAATACCAAAGGCCTGTATTCGCCCTATTGGACTTTTGATGCGCAATTATTTGCAACCTATACAGGGCAACGAGGGGAGTATTATTATGTTACCAAAACCGTTGGCAGTGGTAAAAACAGAAGAACAGTAACCGAAAGAAGAACTCGATGGTATCCCACAAGTGGTACTATTAAAGGTTTTGTAGATGATACCCTTTCTAAAGCTTCCAAGCAAAAAATGGGCATCATTCCAAAAAAAATAGCCCTTTGGAATTTAAATCTATTACAACCTTTTGATAGTAGTTACCTTTCTGGTTTTGTTACTGAAAAATATACCATCCCATTAAAAAGTGGCCATTTAGAAGCACAAAAAGAAGCTTATGAAATAGCAACACGTTGGGCTAAAAGGGATATTGGCGGGGATACACAAAGAGTCTCTTCCTTAGACATGAAACTTTCTGAGGAAACTTTTAAACACATCTTGCTTCCTGTATATATAAGTGCATATACCTTTAAAGAAAAGCGATATAACTTTTTTGTAAACGGTCAAACTGGAAAACTCGCTGGGCAAAGACCTTATTCTTTTTGGAAAATTTTCTTTTTTGTGGTTTTTATACTTGCGGTTTTAGCTGCTTTGATTTTAGTAACAAACTCATGAGAACTATTGTTGTTGGTGACATACACGGTGGATTAAAAGCATTGAAACAGGTGTTGCAACAAATAACGCTTTCAACTGAAGACACTTTTATATTTCTAGGAGATTATGTAGATGGTTGGAGTGAATCTTCTGAAACCGTTTCCTTTTTAATTCATTTTTCTGAAACCTATTCTTGTATTTTTTTACGAGGAAATCATGACGATTTGCTATATCAATATTTAAAGTTTGGGGATGCAAAATCTATGTGGTTACAACATGGAGGTGAATCCAGTATTAAAAGTTACGAGTCCCTTTCAGATATAGAGTTAGAAAAACACATTTTATTTTTTGAACAGCTTCAAAATTTTCACATAGATTCAGAAAACAGATTGTTTTGCCATGCTGGATTTACCCATGAAAAAGGTCCCAAATATGAATATTATGATCATACCCCTTATTGGGACCGATCCTTATGGGAAATGGTTTGTGCTATGGACAAGAATCTTTCTATACAAGACATAAAGTATCCGAAACGTCTTAAGCTCTTTAGAGAAGTTTATTTAGGGCATACCGCTACCACAAAAATTGGAATAACAACACCTGTAAATTTTGCATCAGTTTGGAATATTGATACTGGAGCAGCTTTTAAAGGCCCTTTATCTATTATAGATGTGGATACCAAAGAGTTTTGGCAAAGTGATCCTGTTTGGGAATTGTATCCTGGGGAAAAAGGAAGAAATTAAAATATATTAAATTGGCTGCAAAGTCACTTCAAGATGTTCAGTATCCAGATGGCATCCCTCCTCATTTAAAGATATAGTTATAAGGTCTGAATAAAATACTTCATAATCAATTCCAATAATATTAACACGATAGGTTCCTTCTTGGCCTTTATAAATACCAAAATAATTCTTTACTCCAGTATCTGAATCTACACCTATATGTAATGTTACTGTTCTACCTTCTCCTATAGCTTTCACAGTTATCCCTTCATCTATAAATTCATTTGTAGATGCATCAAAAACTTTTACAACCAAGCCTGTTGAAAGACCTTGAGGAAAATCAGGAATACAAAGGATTTCTATGGTTTCTTCTTCTGAATTACAGCTAATCGCTATAAAAGCTATTAAAAAAATAAAAATCTTTTTCATTCAATGTAATATTTCATAAAAAAACCGCTTCGAATGAAGCGGTTTTTTTAACTTATAGTTTTTACAAATCAAACTTAATTCCTTGTGCTAAAGGCAATTCGTCTGAGTAGTTTACCGTATTGGTTTGTCTACGCATATAAACTTTCCAAGCATCCGATCCAGATTCACGTCCACCACCAGTTTCTTTTTCACCTCCAAAAGCTCCTCCAATTTCAGCACCAGAAGTTCCGATGTTTACATTAGCGATCCCGCAATCAGAACCAGCGTATGATAAGAATTTTTCGGCTTCTTTCATTTCATTGGTCATAATTGCAGAAGATAATCCTTGAGCTACCCCATTTTGTTTTTCAATCGCGTTTTCAACTTCTCCAGAATATTTCATTAAATATAGGATTGGAGCAAAAGTTTCGTGTTGTACAATTTCAAAATGATTTTCAGCTTCAATAATAGCTGGTTTTACGTAACAACCACTTTCAAATCCTTCACCTTCTAAAACACCACCTTCTACCAATACATTTCCACCTTCAGCCTTCGCTTTTTCAATAGCAGCTAAATAAGCATTTACCGCATCATGATCAATTAATGGTCCCATATGTTTCGTTTCGTCTAATGGATTTCCAATAACAATTTGTCCATAAGCACCCACAATAGCATCTCTTACTTTATTGTAAACAGATTCGTGAATAATCAACCTTCTGGTTGAAGTACAACGTTGTCCAGCAGTACCAACAGCACCAAATACAGCACCTGGAACTACTACTTTTAAATCTGCAGTTGGGGTAATAATAATTGCATTGTTTCCACCTAATTCTAATAATGATTTTCCAAAACGTTGGGCAACAGTTGCACCAACAATTCTTCCCATTCTAGTAGATCCTGTAGCAGAAACTAAAGGAATTCTAGTATCTGTAGTCATCATTTCACCAACTTTATAATCTCCATTGATGATAGAAGAGATTCCTTCTGGTAAATTATTTTCTTTTAAAACAGTCGCAATTATATTTTGACAAGCAACAGAACATAAAGGTGCTTTTTCAGAACCTTTCCAAACACAAACATCACCACAAATCCAAGCTAAAGCTGTATTCCAAGCCCAAACAGCAACAGGAAAGTTAAATGCCGATATAATACCAACAACACCAATTGGATGCCATTGTTCTCTCATTACGTGACCGGGACGTTCAGACGGAATGGTTTGTCCGTTTAATTGTCTGGATAATCCAACTGCAAAATCACAGATATCAATCATTTCTTGAACCTCACCATATCCTTCTTGTAATGATTTTCCCATTTCGTAAGAAACTAACTGACCCAATGGTTCTTTTAATTCTCTTAGTTTATTACCAAACTGACGTACAATTTCTCCACGTTGTGGAGCTGGCATGTTTCTGAAAGATTTAAAAGCTTGAGTCGCTGTACTCATTACTTTTTCGTAATCTTCTTTAGAAGTAGTAGTTACTTTTCCTATTAATTTTCCATCTACTGGTGAGTATGAGGATATCATTTCCCCTTCAGAAAACCAGTTAGATCCAGTTGATGTTCCTTTGTTTATTTCGTTAACTCCTAATTTTTTTAAGGCGTCTTCAATTCCAAATGCAGTTGCTACTGTAGCCATATTTTTTAGTTTTTTTAATCTTAAATTGAGGGTGCAAAGGTACGGATTCCTAATAAGAATTTAAAAGAATTCTAAAAAGGAAACCTTGTTTCATATTTGTATGTAGAAATAGCTAATTAATCTCCAATAAAGCGAGGGTCTGTATCCATAACAGTTCCACAGTTATCACAAGTTCTTAGCTCTTCTGAAGTATAAAATCTTTTAAAGTGGGGTTGAAAATCTTTTTCTACATCTAATAATTCGAAATAAACTTCGTGTAGTTTATGATTGCAATTATCACAAAACCACATCAATCCATCGTTTAGGTTTTTCCCTTTTCGAACGCGTTCTACTACTAAACCAATGGAGCCATCACTTCTGTTCGGAGAATGTGGCGTATTTGCAGGCAATAAAAACATGTCTCCAGGACCGAGTTTCATCTCTTTTTTTTCACCGTTTTCCTGAACGTTAACTTGAATATTACCTTCTAATTGGTAGAATAATTCTTCAGTTTCATTATAATGATAATCATTCCGAGCATTAGGCCCTGCAACGACCATCACAATATAGTCTTCTGACTTAACATATAAGTTTTTGTTTGCAACTGGGGGTTTTAACAAATCTCGATTTTCATCGATCCATTTGTTAAGGTTAAAAGGTTTTATAATAGCCATAGCCGTATTTTTAAGTAATCACGTAAAAATACGGCAAAAGCTTGAAATGGGAAAGTAATATTATTTGCTATAGAAAATTTGTGTGAAAAAGAATCTTCCACTATCATTTTGCATTACACCGAATCCAGAATGTGTATAATCTCCTTCTATAATGTCTTTATGAGCAGGGCTATGTAACCAAGCATAAACTACTTTATCTGCTGTTTCATAACCATATGCTACATTTTCACCTACACGTTTGGCTCCTTTGTTTTTTAAAGCTGCAGATCGTGATCCAAAGTTATCATGATTCACACGATTATTTTCTATCATATATTTTGTGTGCTCTACTGCGTATGCAGATGCATATTGTTGATCTCTTTCTATGGTGCTAAGACCAATGGATGTTCTATGCTCATTTATAAGAGCAAGAATATCATCCGCAAACAACCAATCGGTTTCTTGAGCTAAATTTAAGTCAATTGAATAATTTGTTTCGTCCGAAAGACTATCATCTTTTGAACAAGAAGTAACAAAAAACAATAATACAAAAGCAAGTAGGCTAGTTCTAATAATTTTCATAATACGGGGACATCAAATTTGGGGTATGATGCTGAGACAAATGTAAGACAAAATTATTAAAAAACAACACTTTATCGTTTTTATGGTGTATTTCGTCGATGTTTTTGTTGTTTTTTACAAATACTTCCTACATTTATATTTTTGTAAAGCTTCGGAAAACAAGGAGTTTAGAGCTATATTAGCATTTTAATAAAATATTTTTGTCATGAAACAAATTTTAACACTTTTAATCGGATTTTTTGTACTCTTTAGCTGTAATAATGTTAAAAACGACTCTTCTTTAGAAGTAAAAAGTACAGAATTTACAGAAAAAATAGAGCCAACTTTCGGTATTGTAATCCATGGAGGTGCAGGTACTATTTTGAAAAAAAACATGACCGATTCTTTAGAAAATGCCTTTCATTCTAAATTAAAGGAAGCCATCTCAACTGGTCATAGTATATTAGAAAAAGGCGGTTCTTCTCTTGAAGCCATTACAGCTACTATTAATATTATGGAAGATTCTCCATTATTTAATGCTGGGAAAGGTGCTGTATTTACTAACGAAGAAACCAATGAGATGGATGCTTCTATTATGGACGGTGCTACCCTTAATGCTGGGGCAGTTGCAGGAGTGAAACGAATTAAAAATCCAATTAATCTAGCATTATCAGTTATGAATGATTCTCCACACGTACTACTTTCGGGTGCTGGAGCTGAAGAATTTGCTAGAGAACAAGGATATGAAATGACCGATCCATCTTATTTTTATACTAAAAAGCGATTTCAGTCATTACAACGAATTAAAAAAAAGGAATTAGAAAAGAAAACTGCTAATGTTTCTTTTGAAGATCCACTAATAAAAAATTCAAAATTTGGTACAGTAGGCTGTGTTGCACTCGACAAAAATGGTAATCTTGCCGCAGGAACCTCAACCGGAGGAATGACAAATAAACAATGGAACCGTATTGGGGACTCCCCAATTATAGGAGCTGGAACTTATGCCAATAACACAACCTGTGCGGTTTCCTCCACGGGATGGGGAGAATACTTTATTAGAGCTATGGTAGCGCATGATATCTCAGCAATGATGGAATATAAAGGTGTGACTTTACACGAAGCTGCCCAAGAAGTGATTCAAAACAAACTGCCAGCAATAGACGGTGTTGGAGGAATAGTCGCCATTGATAAAGACGGAAATGTTGCAATGGAGTTCAATACTCCTGGAATGTTTCGTGCACATATGAATGCTGAAGGTGAGTTAATTATTAAAATTTATAAAGATGAATAAACCCTATTACGCCGTAATCTTTACTTCCCTATTATCTGAAAAAGCAAAGGGCTACGACCAAATGGCTGAAACTATGGAAACATTAGCCAATCAACAACCTGGATTTATAGGGATAGAATCTGTTAGGGAACATCTTGGCATTACTATTAGTTATTGGGAAAACTTAGACGCCATAAAAAATTGGAAATCTAATGTAGATCATCAGCTAGCTCAAAAACTTGGAAAAGAGAAATGGCATCAATCTTATAAAGTGAGAATCTGCAAGGTCGAACGGGAATATGAGTTTGGTACAACTTTATAATCCCCAATTTCGATAAGGCAACTTGCTTAATTGTGAATTATAATATCTAACATCCCCTGTAACTTCTTTTCCTAACCAATCGGGTTTTGTAAAATCCTCATTTTCTGAAGACAGTTCTATTTCAGCAACTATTAAACCTTCATTTTCACCAAAAAATTCATCTACTTCAAAAATGTGATTGCCTTCTTTTATCTCGTATCTAATTTTTTCTATTAAATTAGGCTCACAAATTAGCAACATCCTTTCAGCATCTACTTTGGGAATTTCTTTTTCCCATTCCATTCGGGTAGTACCTTCGGAGTTAGAAGTTCCTTTTACAGTTATAAATGCTTTCTCTCCTTTAATCCGAACACGAACTGTACGCTCTTTGTGAGTATTTAAAAAGCCTTGTACAATTCTGGTTTGCTTATAGGCTTCTGATTTGTAGGCATCGGATAGGATTAAATATTTTCTTTCAATTTCAAGCATCTATTTGTTCTATTATTTATCTAAGATATTATAAATTTATGGGATGAAGGAAGGGCTTCCCAAAAGAAAAATTATTCACGTAGATATGGATGCATTTTATGCTTCTGTAGAACAATTGGATAACCCCGAACTACGTGGGAAACCTGTGGCTGTTGGTGGGAGTTCTAAACGTGGAGTGGTAAGTGCTGCTAGTTATGAAGCAAGAAAGTTTGGAGTACGATCTGCTATGAGTAGTGTAATAGCCTTGCAAAATTGTCCTGATCTAATCTTTGTAAACTCAAATTTTAAACGATATCATGAAGTTTCAGATCAAATTAGAAAGATATTTTATGAATACACCGATTTGGTGGAGCCTTTATCTCTGGATGAAGCCTATCTCGATGTCACTGAAAATAAAAAAGGGAATCCGAGTGCCTCTTTAATTGCTGAAGAAATTCGAAATAAAATTAAAGAAAAAACGGGGCTGAATGCTTCTGCTGGAATATCTATCAATAAGTTTATAGCTAAAGTTGCCAGTGATATCAACAAACCCAACGGTCAAAAAACAGTCCCTCCAGATGAAGTTGTTGATTTTTTAGAGAAATTAGACATTAAAAAATTCTATGGTGTTGGGAAAGTGACTGTTCAAAAAATGTATCGATTAGGAATCTTTACTGGCTTAGATTTGAAACAAAAATCCAAAGATTTTTTAGATGAACATTTTGGAAAAAGTGGACGTTATTATTACCATGTGGTTCGTGGGGAACACTTTAGTGAAGTTAAATCTTCCAGAACTCGAAAATCTTTAGCTGCCGAACGTACATTTAATGAGAATATCACTTCAGAAATATTTATGCTTAAAAAGCTTGAAGACATCGCTATAGAGGTAGAGAAACGTCTTAAAAAAAGTAAAGTAGCAGGAAAAACGGTAACTCTTAAAATTAAATACAGTGACTTTACGTTACAGACTCGAAGTAAGACGTTACCTTATTTTATATCAGGTAAAGATGTACTCATGGAAACTGTTAAAGAATTGTTATTTCAAGCCTCTATGAAAAACTCGGTACGGTTGTTGGGAATTTCCTTATCGAACCTCAACAATGAAAAAGGGAAAGTCCCTAAAGAAAAAGTGGTTGCGGTGCAATTAAAATTTGACTTCTAAATAATTTTGAAAAATCATATGTGAGAAAATTACTTAATCTTATTATTAACATTAACAACTCACATTATGAACACACTAAAAATTGTAAGCTTCGCTTTAATTAGCACATTCATTTTATTTTCTTGTAAAGAAGAAGAAACCACTACTTCGAAAGTAAAAATTACTTCAGAGAAAGAAATTGCTCTTGCTGAAACAACGCCAAAAGAAAACCCTTCTGTCACTTATTTATACGTCACAGCATCTACCGGACTTAGTTTGCGAGAACACGCCAACTTACAAAGTGAAAAGCTTGCGGTAATGCCTTATGGAACAAGAGTAAAAGTCATTACTTCTGAAGAAAAACCTACCATGGCTATTGGTGGAATTAAGGGAGGTATGGATGAAGTAGAATTTAACCACAAAAAAGGATTTGCTTTTAACGGCTACCTCTCTAAATTTTTTCCTCCTGAAAAAGGAATATCAGCAAAAGGATATGCAGAGGAATTAAAGGAAATTTTCCCAAATGTTCTCTTTACAGAAACTAAAGGTGGAACTGCTAGTAGACCAACAAATACGGAAACAATTCTGCTTCCAAGTTCGAATTTACATGAAGCCTATTATATAGCGAAACAGCTTTTTAATTTTCCAAATGAATTTGAATATCCAACTGAAAAAGGAAAAAAAAATCAGATTATTAAAGAGAAAAAATATAAAAATGATCGTTGGAACAGTGAATTACAAATAACCAGAAAAGAGGATGCTATTATAAAAATTGAATATGTCTATAAAAATAAAGGATTCTCGAAATTTGTTACCATTGCTAAAGAAGGAAATGCTATAAAAATTTCAAAAACAGAAATTGTAGAGTAATTGTCATTGCGAGGAGGAATATTGAAGCAATCTCATTAAAGTTCGTTTTTAACATTTTTGAGATTCTTCACTCCGTTCTGAATGACATTTTTTGTACTTTGGACTCAAAACAAAAAAGCTGTGCCAGAATTCCCGCCAATTATACTATACGCAATCCCATTTTTTGCTTTCGCAATGTTGTTAGAGCTTTTTATAACAACAAAACGAAATATAAAAACCTATACATTTAAAGATGCCTTTTCTTCTATCACTATGGGACTTGGCAATGTGTTTTTAGGGTTTTTTAGTAAGTTGATTGTTTTTGCAGCTTTATTGTTTGTTTATGAGAATTTTCGATTTTTTAGCATTCCAGTAGCTTGGTGGAGTTTTGCAATCCTCTTTTTTCTAGATGATTTGTCTTATTATTGGTTTCATAGAGTTTCCCACGAGAACCGATTGTTTTGGGCCTCTCATGTAATACATCATTCTTCCCAACATTATAATTTAAGTACTGCATTACGGCAAACTTGGACTGGCGGCTTTTATTCCTTTATTTTTTGGTTATGGTTACCTTTATTGGGCTTTCATCCAGGAATGATTGTATTTCAGATGGGCATTAGTTTGTTGTATCAATTTTGGATTCATACTGAAACCATCGATAAAATGCCGAAATGGTTTGAGTCTTTTTTTAATACGCCATCACACCACAGAGTTCATCACGGAAGTAATCCCATTTATTTAGATCGTAATCATGCGGGGATCTTAATTATTTGGGATAAGATATTTGGCACCTTTCAACCCGAATTAAAAACTGAAAAAGTGAATTATGGTTTGGTAACCAATATAGAAACCTACAATCCATTTATCATTGCTTTTAAAGAATGGTTTGCGTTGTTTAAAGATGCTTTTTCTGGTAAAAAGTCATGGTCTAACCGACTAAAATATTTGATAAAACCTCCAGGTTGGAAACACGATGGAACTGGAAAGGTTTCGGAGGATTTACGAAAAGAATGGTTGAAAAGTCATAAACTTTAAACCTGTGAAACCCGCAAGGTATTTACCATACCCTTATCTACAATAGGCATTGCTGCAAGATTAATTAAATATTCACCATTTTTCACATAGCCTTTGTCAAAGGCAATTTGGTTAACATCTTCCACAGTTTCATCAGTACCTATATAACGATTGTAATAAAAAGAGTTTACTCCCCACAGCAAACTAAGTCTTGATAAAATACGCTTGTTTGAGGTAAACACTAATATATGAGCGGCTGGACGCCAAGCCGAAATTTGAAAAGCGGTATACCCACTATTGGTTAAAGTGCAAATCGCTTTTGCTTCAATTTCATTAGCCATATTTGCTGCATGGTAACAAATAGATTTTGTAATATATCGATCGGTTCTAATAGTTGGTGGCTCTTCAGGTACTGTAATTAAATTAGAACCTTCTACTTTCTTTAAAATAGTAGCCATTTTTTTAATTACTTCAACAGGATATTTACCTACTGAAGTTTCTCCCGATAACATCACAGCATCTGCTCCATCCATTACAGAGTTTGCCACATCGTTTACTTCGGCTCTTGTTGGAGTTAAAGAATCGATCATTGTTTCCATCATTTGTGTCGCAATAATTACAGGAATTCTAGCTTTCTTAGCAATAAGCACTAATTTTTTCTGAATTAATGGCACTTCTTCAGCAGGAACTTCTACTCCTAAATCACCTCTTGCAACCATTATTCCATCACAATAAGCTACAATTTTTTTAATGTTAGCTACGCCTTCAGGTTTTTCGATTTTTGCAATAATAGGTACTTTATATTCACTATTATTTTCAATTAATTTCTGAAGCTTTTTTAAATCTTTAGCATATCTCACAAAAGACAAAGCAATCCAATCCACTCCTTGTTCTAAAGCAAAAAGAGCATCTTTTTTATCTTTTTTAGTTAATGCAGGTAATGATAATTTGGTATTGGGAAGGTTAACTCCTTTTTTTGAATTAAATAATCCACCTTGAATAACTTTTGTTTTTACTTTATCTACCCCATTGGTATTTAAAACTTCGAACATTAGTTTTCCATCATCTACTAATATTCGTTCTCCCCTTTTTACATCATTTGGAAAATCATCATAGTTCATATAAACTCTATCATGATTTCCTATAAACTCTTCCCCTGTACAAAAACTAACTATATCTCCTGGTTGTATTTCAACACCTTCCTCCATAATTCCAACACGTAACTTTGGACCTTGTAAATCTGCTAAAATTGCAATATTAACACCTAACTCTTCGCTAAGTTCTCTAATTAGGGTAACATTATTTTTTACATCTTGATAGTCAGCATGTGAAAAATTAATTCTAAAAACATTTACACCTTCTAGGATCATGTTCTTCATAATTTTTCTGCTATTAATAGCGGGCCCCAAAGTGGCAACTATTTTAGTTCTTTTTTGATCGGGCATTAGTTAAATATTAAATTATTTTTAGATTTTATATGTTCTATTTCTATGCTGTATGCTGAAATTACCTGTTCTATTTTATTGATTGATGATAATATATTCCTAATAGGAACTTTTTCATAATCAGAATGTATTTTTAAAAAAAAATCTACGTTTTTATGTTCTTTTAATAAATACGTGGTCACTGTTTTTTCTGAAGTGATTTTATCGAATAATCCTCCAGAACTATGCACTTTGGCTGAAAGTGACTTGCTTTTATTTGAAACTAAATGATACAAAATATAGCTTAAATTATCTTCATATTCAAATATAGGAAATGTGACTTCTAATCCATTATTCGAAAAATCTATATCTAAGGGTTTTCTAACCAACTGTAAAGGTACATGTTTATTAAGCATATATGCCATTTTATAGGCTTCTTCACTGCAATGTATTGCTATTAATGAAAATTCATTATTAAAATCATCATCTAATATTAGCTTATGAATTGCCATAGGATATTACCTCTTTTAAAAGAGTTCTTAAATACTTAATAAAAATAATAAAAAATGATGGATGCTTGTTGGTAGAAAATGGAATTTTTAAAATAAAAAACTAATTCTTTTATTAGGCCATTTCGCTATCTATTTCTTTGCGCAACTTATAATAGGCTCTTTTAGCGGCTCTCTCTTCCGCTTTTTTCTTTGAGGTTGCACGTGCTTTTGCTACTACCTCTTCTTCCAATTTTAATTTTACAGCAAAATGTTTAAGTGTGTCGTTCCCTGTATCTTCGTAAACATTAAATTTAAATGGTTTCTTGTTTTTTTGGCACCACTCAATAAACAAGCTTTTGTAGCTTATTATTTTTCCTTCTAATTTTTGAATATCTACATAAGGTTTTATCACACTTCTATAGATAAACTTTTCGCAATATTTATAGCCTCTATCTAAATAAATAGCTCCAATTAATGCTTCAAATACATTGCCATGAATGTTTTCTCCAAATTGATTTTTTGGTATCGCAGATCTTACTAAGCTAATTAAGTTTAAATCTTTTCCTAGCTCATTTAAATGTTCGCGACTTACAACCTTAGATCGCATTTTAGTGAGATAACCTTCATTACCTCCAGGAACTTTTTTATATAAATGAGAAGCAATTACAGTACTAAGAATAGCGTCTCCAAGAAACTCCATTCTTTCGTAATTCATGGAATCTCCCACTTCATTTTTCTCGTTCATAGAACGATGGGTAAATGCTTCGGTGAATAATTGAATATTTTTTGGTCTAAAAACAATTATCTTTTTTACGGCGTAAAAAAAATCCCCGTTTTCATCTGAACGGGGTTTAAATATGTTTTTAATTGATGCCATTTTATATTAAAATACTCAAATTTTCTTAAAGAGAACACAAGCGTTATGCCCGCCAAAACCAAAAGTATTACTCATCGCGACATTGATTTCTCTTTTTTGAGCCTTGTTTAAAGTAAGGTTTAATGAGGGATCGATGTTTTCATCAACAGTGGTATGATTTATTGTTGGAGGTACTATCCCATTTTGGATAGATAAAATAGAAGAAATAGCTTCTATCGCTCCTGCCGCTCCTAATAAATGACCAGTCATTGATTTAGTTGAATTGATATTTATGTCTTTGGCATGTTTACCAAATACTTTACTTATCGCTATTAATTCAGCAACATCACCTAAGGGTGTTGCTGTACCGTGAGTATTGATTGCGTCTACTTGACCTGGAGTCATTCCTGCGTCTTGAAGACAATTAAGCATTACTCTTTCAACACCAATACCTTCTGGATGTGGAGCTGTCATATGATAGGCATCACTAGACATTCCTCCTCCAATAACCTCGGCATAAATTTTAGCACCTCTTTTTTTAGCGTGTTCATATTCTTCAAGAATAAGAGCACCTGCGCCTTCACCTAATACAAATCCATCACGAGTAGCATCAAAAGGTCTTGATGCAGTTTCTGGACTTTCATTACGTGTTGATAATGCGTGCATCGCATTAAAACCTCCCATACCTGCAATAGTAACTGCAGCTTCACTTCCTCCAGAAACGATTACGTCACATTGACCTAATCGAATATAGTTAAACGCATCTATTAACGCGTTAGCAGAGGATGCACAAGCAGAAACTGTTGTGTAATTTGGACCCATAAACCCATATTTAATAGAGATATTTGCTGGTGCAATATCTGCTATCATTTTAGGAATAAAGAAGGGGTTGAAACGTGGTGTTCCATCCCCTTCAGAATAATTTAACACTTCATTTTGAAAAGTCTCTAAACCTCCAATGCCTGCACCCCATATAACACCAACTCTAAACTTATCAACCTCATCGAGATTAAATTTAGCGTCTTCTATTGCTTCATCAGCAGATACAAGTGCGTATTGAGCGAAACGATCGAGTTTTCGAGCTTCTTTTCTATTAAAATGATTTAATGGGTCGAAGTTTTTAAGTTCGCAAGCGAATTTAGTTTTGAACTTTTCTGTATCAAAATAGGTAATATTAGCACACCCACTTTTTCCACTAATCAATGCGTCCCAATATTCTTCAACATTGTTACCTATAGGAGTAAGTGCACCTAATCCTGTTACTACAACTCGCTTTAATTCCATAAAGAAGTAGTTTTATTTAGCTTCTTCAATATATGAGATTGCTTGACCAACTGTAGCAATATTTTCAGCTTGATCGTCTGGAATTTGGATATCAAATTCTTTCTCAAATTCCATAATAAGTTCTACCGTATCCAATGAGTCGGCTCCTAAGTCGTTTGTGAAGCTAGCTTCGATTACAACTTCATTCTCGTCTACACCTAATTTGTCTACGATAATAGCTTTTACTCTTGATGCAATGTCTGACATAATTCTTGTTTTTAAATTTTAATTATAATCCGCAAAAATAAAATATTTTAACTTAAAACACCCTATTAATTATAAAATGTGATTCTAAAGTAAACATTTTAGTTGAGTAATTCTTCTTTTGCATTACTTTTGTGCTTTAATTTTATACCAATACCAACCCAAATAATAAAGATAAACTATGAAGCGTATTGTTGTATTTGCTTCTGGGAGTGGAACTAACGCTCAAAACATTATTGAATATTTTCAAAAATCAGATTTTGCTGAAGTCACTTTAGTGCTTTCAAATAAAAAAAATGCTAAAGTTTTAGAGCGTGCAAAAAATTTAAAAGTCCCTTCTTTTCCTTTTTCCAAAGAAGATCTTTGTGATACTGATAAAATTTTGAAAGATCTAAAAAATGAACGCCCAGATTTAATAGTCCTTGCGGGGTTCTTATTAAAATTTCCCGAATCAATTTTGAATGAATTTACTAATAAAGTGATTAATATTCACCCTGCATTATTGCCAAAATATGGTGGAAAAGGAATGTACGGATCTCACGTTCACGAATCTATTATAAAAAATAAAGAAACTGAAACTGGAATAACCATACATTTTGTAAATAAAAATTATGATGAAGGGGCTATAGTTTTTCAAAAAAAAGTGTCTGTTTCAGAAAATGATACTACCGCATCTGTAGCTGAAAAAGTCCATAAATTAGAATATGAGTTTTTCCCTAAGGTGATTGAAGAAATTTTAAAAAAGTAACATTTGGCTAAAAAGAAAAAATTTTATGTGGTTTGGTTTGGAAACCCTGCTGGCATTTTTGATAGTTGGAAAGAATGCCAACGATCTATAAAAGGAGTTCCTGGAGCACAATACAAATCATTTTTAACTTTTAATGAAGCCAAAGTAGCTTACAATAAAGAATATGTTGATTATAAGGGGAAAAACACGAAAAAGAAAAAGCTCACTAAAGAAGAATTAGAAAAAATAGGAGAGCCTAATTTATATACTATTTCTGTAGATGCTGCTTCTAGTGGAAACCCCGGAATTATGGAATATCGTGGCGTTGATACACAAACACATAAACAATTATTTCATCAAGGGCCCTTTCAACAAGGGACTAATAATATTGGGGAATTTCTGGCTTTGGTACATGGTCTTGCTTATTTAAAACAACAAAAAAGTGACCGTAAAATCTATAGTGATTCAAAAATTGCTATTGGATGGGTAAAAAAGAAAAAATGCAATACCAAATTAAAACAAACTTCAAAAAATAAAAAGGTCTTCGAATTATTAAGTCGTGCAGAATATTGGCTAAAAAATAATACCTATACAACAATCATTATAAAGTGGGAGACTAAAGCATGGGGAGAAATCCCTGCTGATTTTGGGAGAAAATAACTAACACTAATTATATTAACAACAAAACTTATTTAAATGAAAAAAAATCTACTCTTATTAATTGTTCTTTTCTCTATACAAACCAACGCTCAATTTGGTGTTGCAGGAGTTAATTTAAGTAACGACAAAAGCCAAGTTTATACGATTACTACTAATAATGGTAAAACGTTTACAACAAAATCGTATTCCGAAAAAACTGCTTTAAAAATTAAAGAAATTAAGTTTAAAACTACCGATGGCGAAAAAAAGACAGTAGCACTTTCACAAATAGATAAAATAATTTCTATAGGAAAAAAAGACCGTTCTAATTTCACTCAAAAATATATTAAATACTCTAAAAGTAAAAGCGCTTTAATGACTGAAGTTATTATAGGTAAGGTTTCACTTTATCAGAAGTCTCAAGTAACTTATAAAGGCAACTCAGGATCTACTGCCATTAACCCAACTGCCAATACTGCCAATACTAACATCACTTATTATGTGTTAAAAGAAGGCCAGGCAATGGCAAAATACATAAAAGGGAATAACATAGATTATGGAAGTTTTAGAAACAATGCTATAAAGTTTTTTAGTGATTGTGAATTATTAGTTACAAAAATTAAAAACAAAAAATACAAACGAAAACATTTAGAAGAAATAGTGACTTATTATAATGAAGAATGTGAGTAATTTCTGAGAATTAAATTTTGTTTAATCACAACTCAAAACCTTATCTTTGCACTTTCATTTAAAACCCTTTTATGAGTAAACTTGTTATCGTTGGGACTGTTGCATTCGACGCCATTGAAACCCCTTTTGGAAAAACAGATAAAATACTAGGTGGGGCAGCCACTTTTATAGGTTTAGCCGCTTCACAATTTGATGTGGATGGGGCTATTATATCTGTTGTTGGGGGTGATTTCCCAAAAGAAGATATTACCATGCTACAAGATAAAGGGCTCGATGTTTCTAGCATTGAAATTGTGGAAGACGGAAAAACTTTTTACTGGAAAGGAAAGTATCATAACGATATGAATACTCGAGATACTTTGGCTACAGAGTTAAATGTACTTGCTGATTTTAACCCAATAGTACCCGAAAACTTTAAAGATGCGGAAGTTGTAATGTTAGGTAACCTACATCCAATGGTCCAGCTGGGTGTGATTGAACAAATGACCAAAAGACCAAAACTCATCATTTTAGATACCATGAATTTTTGGATGGATAATGCTCTTGATGACTTGTTGAAAGTTATAGAAAAAATAGATGTAATAACTATTAATGATGAAGAAGCTAGACAACTTACAGGGGAATATTCATTAGTAATGGCTGCAAAAAAGATTATGACCATGGGGCCAAAATTTGTAGTGATTAAAAAAGGAGAGCATGGCGCATTATTATTTTATGATGATGAAGTGTTTTTTGCACCAGCCTTGCCTTTAAAGGAAGTTTTTGATCCAACAGGAGCTGGAGATACATTTGCAGGAGGATTTGCTGGTTATCTTGCTAAGACGGAAGACTATAGTTACGAAAACTTAAAAAAAGCAATAATCTACGGTTCCGCATTGGCTTCTTTTTGTGTAGAGAAATTTGGAACCGAACGAATGTTGGATTTAGATAAAAAAGAAGTGTATAAACGAATACTTCAATTTAAAAGTTTAACTCAATTTGATATTGAATTAACATAACAAGTTGCCTTCGGTCTAATTTTATCGGAGGCTTTTTTTTTATAATTACTTATTGCTAAAATATTATGAGCGACGCGTTAAAACACGAATGTGGAATTGCCTTAATTCGACTTCTTAAACCATTAGAATTCTATAAAGAAAAATATGGTACTGCTTTCTACGGAATAAATAAAATGTATTTAATGATGGAAAAGCAGCACAATCGCGGACAAGATGGTGCTGGTTTTGCCAGTATTAAACTAAATGTTGATCCTGGAGAAAGGTATATAAGTAGAGTACGATCTAATGCCGCTCAACCCATTCAGGATATCTTCGGAAAAATTAATGGTCGCATCAATGACGAACTCACTAATAATCCAGAAATAAAAACGGATGTTGAAGCTCAAAAAAAGAACATTCCCTATTTAGGGGAGTTAATGTTAGGGCATGTTAGATATGGTACTTTTGGCGGAAATAGTGTAGAACATGTTCATCCATTTCTTCGTCAAAATAATTGGATGCATCGAAATCTAATTATTGCTGGTAATTTTAATATGACCAATACCAATCAATTATTCAATAACTTAATTGAGCTGGGAATGCATCCTAAAGAAAAAGCAGATACCATTACTGTAATGGAAAAAATAGGACATTTTTTAGATGACGCTGTAAGAAAGCTTTATAAAAAATCGAAAGCTTTAGGCTTAAGTAAAATTGAAGCCTCTCCTTATATAGTTGAGAATCTTAATCTTTCTAAAATATTAAAAAAATCTTCCAGAGATTGGGATGGTGGTTATGCTATGGCTGGATTATTAGGCCATGGAGATTCTTTTGTTTTTAGAGATCCTGCTGGGATACGTCCTGCTTTTTATTATAAAGATGATGAGGTGGTTGTAGTAGCTTCAGAAAGACCTGTTATTCAGACGGTATTTAATGTGCCTTTTGAAGAAGTTAAAGAATTAGATCCAGGTCATGCCTTACTTTTAAGAAAGGATGGCTATATGAAAATATCAAAAATTTTAGAACCTCTTGAAAAAAAATCATGTTCGTTTGAGCGTATTTATTTTTCCCGTGGGAGTGATGCCGAAATCTATCAAGAACGAAAAGAATTAGGAAGACTAGTAATGCCTAAGGTTTTGGAAGCAATTAATCATGATACTGAAAATACTGTGTTTTCATTTATCCCAAATACTGCCGAAACCTCCTTCTATGGAATGTTAGAGGCTGCTCAAGATGAATTAAACAACCAGAAAGTTAAAGCCATTTTAAAAGAAAAAAATGGTTTAAGCCCTAAGAGACTTAAAGAAATACAAGCCCAGAAAATACGTACCGAAAAAATTGCGATAAAAGATGTAAAACTTCGAACGTTCATTACTGAAGATAGTAGTCGTGATGATTTAGTGGCTCATGTGTATGATGTTACCTATGGTGTTGTAAAACCTGAAGACCATTTGGTTATTATAGATGACAGTATTGTTAGGGGTACTACTTTAAAAAAGAGTATTTTAAAAATGATGGATCGTTTAAATCCAAAACAAATTGTAATAGTCTCTTCTGCTCCACAAATTAGATATCCAGATTGTTATGGTATCGATATGGCGCGAATGGAAGGATTAATTGCGTTTCAGGCAGCTAAAGCACTTCATTATGATCGGGGAACTCAATCTATTGTAGATGAGATATATCATAAATGTAAAGCTCAAGTTGGCGTTGAGGATACAGAACAAGTAAATCATGTTAAAGAATTATACGCTCCTTTTACAGATGAAGAAATTTCAGATAAAATAGCTGAATTGATTAGTGAGGAAAGTATTACTTCAAAAGTGAAGGTTATTTTTCAATCTGTTGAAGACCTACATAAAGCTTGTCCAAAAGATTTAGGGGATTGGTATTTTACAGGAGATTATCCAACACCAGGGGGAAATCGAGTTGTAAATAGAGCCTATATTAATTTTTATGAAGGAAACCCGGAAAGAGCATATTAAAATATATTAGAGAATTTCGACAATAAAAAATAAAAATATGCGTCATTTACATAAAGGTATTTATGAAATATGTAAAAGACCCAACCTATTATCCTCCATTAGAAGAAAAAATTAATGTTCTTACTCATGCATTAGGGCTATTCTTAAGTATTATTGCATTGGTCTTATTAATTGTGAAAGCTTCGCTCTCTGGAACCGTATGGCATATTATTAGTTTTAGTATATACGGAACAAGTCTCATTATATTATATGCTGCTTCTACTTTTTTTCATAATTCTAAGAGTTTAAATATTAGAAAGCGATTAAATATTTTTGATCACGCTTCAATTTACATACTAATAGCAGGTACCTATACCCCATTCACTTTAGTAATATTAAATGGCCCTATTGGTTGGGTTTTATTTGGAATTACTTGGGGAATTGCATTAACAGGTGTTATTTTAAAACTTTTTTATACTGGGAAATACGATAAGGTTTCTACTATAGCTTATATTTTGATGGGCTGGATTATTGTATTTGCCTTCAAACCATTACTAAATAGTTTTTCATTAGAAGGAATAGTTTGGTTGGTTCTCGGTGGAATTGCATATACCATTGGTGCTATTTTTTATAGTATAAATAAGTTACGCTTTAATCATGCGATTTTCCACATATTCGTATTAATTGGCAGTTTTTGTCATTTTATATCGATCTATTTCTACGTTTAAATGTTAAAAAAACGAAATAATTAATACAAGTTTGGCTTTTAAACGGATATATCATCCACTTTGTCCAAAAGTAGGAATTACCTTGCTTTTTGTTTAAAATTATATGATATATTTGAACATACCATAAGCATAAGTAGGTTAAGTTCATGGTAGATTTGGGGCAAAAAAGGTAAACACTCGTTTACCTTTTTTATTTTTTAGACAATTTCTACTTCAAATCAATATATATTATCAACCTTTAAATTATATACTTGTTTTTTAACGAATTTTAAAGCGCTTAATCTAAAAGATGCTTCTAATAAGAAATTAATTATTTATATTTGAGTATACCATAGCATAAGTAGGTTAAGTTCATGGTAGATTTGGGGCAAAAAAAGGTGAACATCTCTTGTTTACCTTTTTTTATGCTCCAAATCTAAAAAGGGGTGGTGAGCAAATCAATTACAAAAAATACTAATTTGTTGCTTGTTGCGAGCCGTTTATTAATCCATTCTTTAATTTTTTTACCTTTTTTTATACCCAATATTTAGAAGAAAAAAAACATTAAAATAGAAAAACCCCATATTTACGGGGTTTTTCTATTTTTTTAAATATAATTTCTAAATAGAAATTACTTATTGATAGCATATCTAGAAGACACTTCTTCCCAGTTAATTACATTAAAAAATGCAGCTACATAATCTGGTCTTCTGTTTTGGTAATTTAAGTAATATGCATGTTCCCAAACATCAAGCCCTAAAATAGGATGTCCTCCACAACCAATTCCTGGCATAAGTGAATTATCTTGATTAGCTGTTGAACAAACTTCTACTTTACCCCCTTTTTGCACACAAAGCCAAGCCCATCCAGATCCAAATCTGGTTTTGGCTGCTGCAGAAAACTTTTCTTTAAAAGCTTCAAAACTTCCAAAAGCAGCATTAATAGCATCTGCTAATTCTCCACTTGGCTCTCCACCTCCATTAGGAGACATTACCTCCCAAAATAGACTATGGTTAAAAAATCCACCTCCATTATTTCTAACGGCATTGTTATTCATGTCAAGGTTTGTAAGAATCTCCTCAATAGATTTCCCCTTTAATTCTGTTCCTTCAATAGCGCCATTAAGATTATTGGTATATCCTTGGTGGTGCTTCCCATGATGAATCTCCATGGTTTTTGCATCTATATGTGGCTCTAATGCATCAAATGCATAGTTTAATTTTGGTAATGTAAATGACATATCTTTAGTTTTATGGATTAATAATTTATTTGTTTTTCAAAAGTACGCAATAATCATAATAAAAATATCAAGAACCATTATTTGAAACTTATACTGGTATAGATATTTCTAATATGTACTTTTCAAAAGAGGCAATTTAAGTATCTTAGCAGAAACACTTTTTTTGAAAAAAAACTCACCATTTATCATTTATGATGCCGCTGCTGGTAGTGGAAAAACCTTTACTCTTGTTAAAGAATATCTTAAAATAATTTTACAAGAAAAAACCTCAGGATATTACAAATATATTTTGGCAATTACTTTTACCAATAAAGCTGTTGCCGAAATGAAACAAAGGATTATTAGTAACCTGACTAACTTTTCTCTAACGACTTCTATAGAAAATCCTTCAGATATGGCTTTGCAAATAGTTGAAGAAACAGGCTTGAGTAATGCTGCTATTCAAGCAAAATCTAAAAAAATATTAAAACACATACTTCATCATTATTCGAGTTTTAGTGTAGAAACTATTGATAGTTTTAATCATAGAATTATAAGAACATTTGCACGAGATTTACACCTTTCAGGAAATTTTGAAGTCAGTTTAGATATTCCCAAATTAACTTCTGAAGCGGTAGACCAACTTCTTTCAAAAGCAGGAAATGATTCAAAAATTACTCAAGTTTTATTAGATTTTGCTTTAGAAAAAATTGATGATGATAAATCTTGGGACATATCTAAAGATATTGTAAAAACATCTGGTTTATTATTTAATGAAAACGATAGGGAGCAAATAGAAATGTTAAAAGAAAAGTCTCTGGATGACTTTATAAATTTCAGAAAACAATTAAAAGAAAAAAGAAAAGCTTTTGAAACTGAAATTTCAAAAAGTGCTGAAGATGTGCTACAAAAAATAACTTCTGAAGGAATATTACCTGAACAATTTTTAAGAAAAACACTTCCTAACCATTTCTTAAAAATCAAAGAAGGTAATTATGATGTCTATAAAAACAAACTTCAAGAAAATTTAGAGGCTGGAGGAAATACTTTGTATAAAGTGAAAACAGATATTGAAGTATCGTCTAAAATTGATGCAATCACTCCCTTTTTATTACATCAATATACTAAAATAAAATCTAAAGTTTTCCAGCTTCAGTTATTTGAAAGCTTACTAAAAAACATCAATCCGCTTTCGGTAATTAACCTTGTCAATCAAGAAATTAATACTATTAAGGAAGAGCAAAATATTTTGCCTATTACAGAATTTAATCAGCTTATTAATAAGGAGATAAAAAACCAACCCACTCCTTTTATCTACGAACGATTAGGGGAAAGATATCGGCATTATTTTATAGATGAATTTCAAGACACCTCCCTCCTTCAGTGGCAAAACATGATTCCATTAATTGACAATGCAATTTCGCAGAAATATCAAAATGGAAATCAAGGAAGTTTGTTATTGGTGGGGGATGCTAAACAATCTATTTATCGTTGGCGAGGAGGATTACCAGAACAGTTTATTGAACTTTGCAATGCTAAAAACCCATTTCATATAGAAAAAGAACTTCTACATTTACCAACTAATTATAGATCTTGTAAGGAGATTATTGATTTTAATAATGAGTTTTTCACTTTTACTGCGAACTATTTTGGAAACATTGATCATAAAAACCTTTATATTTCAGGAAATCAACAAAGTTCCACTAAGAAAAATGGAGGTTATGTGAAATTTGAATTTATTGACACAAAAAACAAACAAGAATCTCATGAAGTCTACGCAGAAAAAGTTCTTGAAACCATAAAAGAATTATTAAAAAATGGTTGTCGAGAAAAAGACATTTGCATTCTTACTCGTAAAAGAAAAGATGGAATCACTTTAGGGACATTTCTGTTAGAAAATGGAATTACAATTATTTCTTCCGAAACACTTTTATTACAACATTCTCCTGTAGTTCAGTTTTTAATAAACTGTTTGATTGTAAGTGTCTTTCCTGAAAATGAAGAAGTGAAAATTAATCTTTTAGAGTTTTTATACGAAAAGCTTTCGGTTCCTGAAGAAAAACACACTTTTTTCAGTGCCCTTTTAAAAACTTCCTTTGAGGAGTTTTCCAGCCTACTCGGCAACTATGGTATTGATTTCAGCTTTAATGAAATTCAGTCTTTATCCTTATATGACAGTTTCGAATACTGCATCCGAAAATTTAAACTAGATTCTGATGCAGATGCTTATTTAATAGGACTAATGGATTTAGTATACGAATATGAGCAAAAACCTAAAGCAAATAAGGTTGGGTTTCTAGAAGATTGGGAGCTTCAAAAAGAGAAGGCAGGAATACCAGTGAGCGAAAGCGCGGAAGGGGTTCAGTTAATGACGATTCATAAAGCAAAAGGATTGGAATTTCCTGTGGTTTTATTTCCTTATGCAGACCTTAATATATATGACGAGTTAGAACCTAAATCATGGTATCCTTTAAATGAAGAAGAGTTAGAGTTTAAAAAGTCGTTAGTCAACTTTAATAGTAACGTTCAAGAATATGGGGAAATTGGAAAGAAGATATACCAAAAGAGAAGGAATACTTTAGAACTTGACAATCTAAATTTATTGTATGTTACTTTAACAAGAGCAGAAGTGCAGCTTTATATTTTTTCGGAATTTCCTTCAAAAATTAAAGAAGGCAATCCTACAACCTTTAATCAATTTTTTGGTGAATTTTTAAAGCACAAAGGGCTTTGGGAAGAAGGTAAGGAAGTTTATGAAATAGGAATGCCACAACTACAACTTTCAAACAAAAAAGAAGACCAGATATCCTCTATTAATTCAAGGTTTATTTCTACTTCTCCGCAAGACCATAATCTCAACATAATTTCTAGGGATGCCCTTTTATGGGATACTGAAAAGGAAGAAGCAATAACCTCAGGAAACATATTGCACAATATAATGGAGAAAATAAAACATGAAGACGATTTGGATGTGGCTTTTAAAGATTTAGATAGTAATAATGAAATTACTAAAGAAGAAATACAGTCCTTAAAAGAAATGATATCGAATATTGTAAGCCATCCTAAATTGAATTCTTTTTTTAATTCTTCAGAAAAAGTGTTAAACGAAAAAAAAATCATCACTTCTCAGGGAGAAATTCATATTCCTGATCGATTAAATTTTCATAAGGACAATTCTGTAACTATTATTGACTATAAAACTGGAGCATTAAAAAATAGCCATAAAAGCCAAATTTCAAATTATGCAGCCGCTTTAAATGAGATGGGTTATTTGGTGTTAGAAAAAATACTTATCTATTGTTCTTCTGAAGGTATTTTGATAAATAAAGTTTAATTTTGTAATTGTTAAAACAAACACTATGTACGGTAATATAAAAGAACATCTTTCAAAAGAACTTCAAGATATAAAAGATAATGGGCTTTATAAAAAAGAACGCATAATTACCTCGCCTCAAGGAGCTGTTATAAAAATCTCGACAGGTGAAGAAGTAATTAATTTTTGTGCCAATAACTATTTAGGATTGTCTGATAATAAAGAGGTGATTCAAGCGGCAAAAGATGCTATGGATACTCATGGCTTCGGAATGTCTTCTGTACGGTTTATTTGTGGAACTCAAGATATCCATAAAGAGTTAGAAAGTAAAATAGCAACCTATTATAATACGGAAGATACTATTTTATATGCTGCTGCCTTTGATGCTAATGGAGGTGTTTTTGAACCTTTACTAGGAAAAGAAGATGCTATTATTTCAGATTCGTTAAACCATGCCTCCATTATTGATGGGGTTAGATTGTGTAAGGCTGCGCGTTATCGTTATAAAAATAGCGATATGGCGGATTTAGAAGAACAATTAATCGCAGCTAACAAAAATGGAGCTCGCCATAAAATTATTGTAACGGATGGTGTGTTTTCTATGGATGGTATTGTAGCACCTTTAGATAAAATATGTGATTTAGCCGATAAATATGATGCCTTAGTAATGATTGATGAATGTCATGCTGCTGGTTTTATAGGAGAAACTGGTAGAGGAACACTCGAAGAGAAAGGGGTTATGGATCGTGTTGATATTATTACTGGAACCCTTGGTAAAGCACTTGGTGGTGCAATGGGAGGATATACTACAGGGAAAAAAGAAATCATTGAAATTTTACGTCAACGATCTAGGCCATATTTGTTTTCAAATTCACTAGCTCCTGCCATAGTAGGTGCTTCTATAAAGGTTTTTGAGATATTATCTAATGACACGACACTTAGAGATAAATTAGAAAGAAACACCAATTATTTTAAGAAAGGTATGAAATCTGCAGGTTTTGATATTGTTGAAGGTGATTCAGCAATAGTTCCAGTAATGCTATACGATGCAAAGCTTTCGCAAACAATGGCTGATATGTTATTAGAAGAGGGAATTTATGTTATTGGGTTCTTTTTTCCAGTCGTTCCAAAAGATAAAGCAAGGATTAGAGTTCAACTTTCTGCAGCACATGAAGTTGAACATTTAGACAAAGCTATAGAGGCTTTTGTTAAAATTGGTAAAAAATTACAAATATTAAAAGGCTAAAAAGCTTAATTTCGGCAATAAAAGCAGGGTATTTGTAAAAAATTTAATAGATTTGTTTTTGTTAATATATTTTAACAACTTACTTTTGCCATTAATAACACTTAAAAATTAAACAATCAAATATGAAACATCTTAACATTTATTTAGTAGCCATACTCTTTTTAGTTGGAGTTGGTGTATCTAATGCTCAGGATCAAGACAATCCTTGGTCAATTGAACTTGGTGTAAACGCCGTAGATTTTTTCCCAACTGGAGCAGATAGCGGAAGATTTAGTGAAAGACATCCTGTTTCCAATGAACAACAAATTGGTGATATCTTTCAAGAATATTTTAACGTAAATGATCACTGGAACATGGTTCCTTCTGTATCTGAATTAAAAATTGGTAGATATTTAGGTGATGGATGGGTTTTTGTAGCTGTTGGTTCTATAAACAGTATAGACAAAGTTGGTGATGGGGAAGTTAGAGACTTAGCATATATAGCTGCAGATGGTGAAATAAACTATCACTTTAGAGAATTACTTAATGGTAGCTGGTTTGCTCCTTACATAGGTGTAGGTGGTGGATATACTTGGTTAGATGATATAGGTTTTGGTACCGCTAATGGATTAGTTGGTATTGATTTTTGGTTAGCTGAAAACGTTGCTTTCACAGCTCAATCAACATATAAACATGCTTTCGAAGATAATTATGGACAAACTCACTTCCAACACAATATGGGTGTTAAATTTAAGTTTGGAGGAAAAGATACAGATGGTGATGGAATCTACGATTACGAAGATGAATGTCCAGAAACTCCTGGTTTACCAGAATTTAATGGTTGTCCTGATACAGATGGTGATGGTATAGAAGATAGAAATGACGAATGTCCAAATACTCCTGGTTTACCAGAATTTAACGGATGTCCTGATACAGATGGTGATGGTATCCCTGATCATTTAGACGCTTGTCCTAATACTCCTGGTTTAGCAGAATACAATGGTTGTCCTGATACGGATGGTGATGGTATCCCTGATAACGAAGATGACTGTCCAGAAACTCCTGGTCCAAAAGAAAACAATGGATGTCCTTGGCCTGATAGAGATGGTGATGGTGTTCCAGATAAAGATGATTTATGTCCAGACCTTGCAGGTACAGTAGCTAACAATGGTTGTCCTGAAGTAACTGAAGCAGTTAAAAAAGCATTAAATTCTTATGCTAAAACGATTTTATTTGATACTGGAAAAGCATCTATTAAAGATCAATCTGCTGGCGTATTAAATGACATTATTGGTATTATGAAAGAATACCCTAATGCTAAATTTGTAATAGAAGGACATACGGATAGTGTAGGTAGTGAAAAACTAAACATGAAGTTGTCTAAAGATAGAGCAGAATCTGTTGAAAATTACCTACAAGATAATGGTATAGACGATGATAGATTAACTCATCAAGGATTTGGTGAAGACAGACCTCTTGACTCTAATAAGACAAGAGAAGGAAGAGCTAACAACCGTAGAGTTGAAATCAGCCTTAATAAAAACTAATATTAGTAATTACAATTAATATTTATTAGAAAACGTCTCGTTAATAGCGAGACGTTTTTTATTTTTATATGATGCTAACATTTCTCGAAGAAACAATTAAT
>MAAC01009395.1_pt1 | contig 31280 bp, 36 predicted proteins | sample 1115981 | NCBI WGS metagenome assembly MAAC01 (sample SAMN04961126, study PRJNA320927) | seawater metagenome | isolation source: sample BD02T64 sea water enriched with oil for 64 days | place: USA:Gulf of Mexico | collected 2013-07-27 | reverse complement strand
CGACAAAGAAGATTCCTGTAGACGCCGGAAAGGGCTCACGGTTTTTATAGTAATCGTAATAATCTTTGTATTTCTTGGGCCATTGCATCTACTCAAGTTACGAAAAATAATCGAAAACAACACGGTGTTTTTGCGATAACTTATTGTAAAAAACAACATGTAATAACACGTAGAATGTAGCAAATAACGTACAGAATCATCCTTATACAATCCGATTTACTTGACAGTTATAACCTTGTAAACCTGTAAATACATGCTCAAAACTGCATCAATTTATTTTCTTCAAGTAATAAGTTTGTTCACATTTCTAAAATGTGAACAAATTTGCGGGCTCTTTCCTTTTTAGTACTTCTATAGTTTTCTACTTTTAAACAACTCCACACAAATTGCGATACAACCCACTGTAGAAACAGTGCTATTTACACTGGTAGTAGTGTAAAATCATGAACCGTCTTGAAATTGTATGCACACAAAACTACATATATATATCTAAAAATAACCATACAGCAAGACGTTCAACCAAACCTGAGAAACCTCCTACTTGGGAACATAAAGAGTACAACTTAAACGACTATTTCTCGAAAAACAAGGCAAACCGGCATGTATATAATACGCTGTAACCAATGTAATACCCACATAATTAAACCATATTATTATGAATAAACAAAAAATTGCCAAGTATTTAAAAATCGGGATTCTATTTTATGGAATGACTTTAGCACTTACCAGTTGTCAAAAAGAAGATGATTATTTTGTAAACACACCTTTAGTCAATCTCGAAAAAGCTAAAAAGATGTACACAGCTCAGTTTAATAAGACGGCTTTTCCAAATTTAAAAAGCCCTCCAATTTGGGACGAAGCCAAAGCTAATTACAATGATGAAGGCTCATTTTATCTTGAAATCCCTTTTCAAAAAATTAACCAACGAGATATACAAAAAAGCACTTCCTATTCTTTCGATAAACTGATCATCATCTTTAAAAATAATGATATTGATTTTTCTATAACTCATTTTTATGGTATAGATATTAAAATAAACCCCGTAAATTTTAGAAATATTACCACAAAGGAGTTTTATAATTTTTCAGGAATCGTAACAACTTATGATTTAAACAAAAATACAATTGATTCTAAATTCTATAAAAATGGAAAGGACACCTACAGTAAAGTAAGTATGCATAAAGGATCAACGAAAAATGAACTTTTAATGAGTAAGGTAAACGAAAATAATGATGAAGAAGTTACTATTCTTATTGAGTATACTTGTGTAAGAGGTTGTTTTACCATTAGCAATACACAAGGAGAAGTTGAACAATATTATGGTTGTAGTCCTTGGGAATGTACTATAACATCATATACAGTTGTTGGAGGTGGTGGTTCTGGTGGTACCACAAGCAGTACCTCATATACAACAGTTGAAAAGGTAGATCACATTGATGATTCTAATCTTACAGACCCCAAGATTAAATGCTTAAATACACATTTGAATTCTACTGGAAATTCTTTTGTGAAAAATATTCTTAAAAATTTTGAAGGTGAAACGGATGTAGATATAAAAATTGAATCTACTGACAAAGTGTATAATAATGAAGGTGATGAAGTTAGTGGTTTAACACGAGGTATACGCGATGGTATTATTACTATTGAAATCAGTTCTTATGAGGCATCAGATAAAGCATCATTAGAAGTTGTAAGAACCTTAATACATGAATACATTCATGCAGATATATACAGAAAAGTATATGAAGATAGTGACCTCCATAAAGATCCAGTTTTTAAAGAAACTTTTGACAAGTATAAAGAAGCAAAGTTTGCCCCTTCACAACATCATAGCACCATGGCAGATTTATATATCTATCAAATGCGGGATGCTTTAAAAAGTTATCATAAAAATGTATTAACAGACAGTTTTAATTATATTACAAATAATGGAACAGACCCATTACCAGACCTCTTTTATGAAGGATTGGCATGGAGGGGCTTAAAAGATCAAAATGTTAATGCTTGGAAAGAAAAAGGAAACGACACTATTGCAATTAATAACGCTGTTAATAATAATTACAGTAAATTATCAACTACGTATTGTCCAAACAATTAATTATGAAGATATATATAAACATCATTGCATTACTAATTTCTATAGGATGTTGGTCGCAAAAAATAATTAAAAAAGATTCACTTTTTTTTAATTTTGATACAAAATATATTACAGTCAAAAATAATAATTATGATCAAATTTATTTCTTTCAATTTAAGAATGAAAAATTTGTAACTTCTGCTTTTGGAAAAATCACTACCGAAGATTTATTTTATTTTGTTCAAGTACATAACAAAATATCTGTTGTAAACTCTAGGAAACCAATTGATTTAAAAAAGTTTTTCTCAAAAAACTCAAAAATATTTCTTGACAAATCTACGCAAAAACTTGACTCGTATCGGGTCAAGATTTTTTTAGATAATTACAACGTATTTTTCCTAGTGAAAAACAAATTTGTCCTAGTAAAAGCAAAAGCGTCTTTAGCTGAATAAATATAAACCCTACATAAATGTTGTTGTTATTTCATGAAATACAGCCTCTAAATGTAATAAATTGGATTTATGCTACGCGTTTCACTAGACAATTATAATAGCCTGAATTGGTAGTGTGCATCTTTACACACTTGAAGAGTATTGTCCAAACAATTAATTTTGAAGATATATATAAACATCATTGCATTCCTAATTGCCATAAGCTGTTGGTCGCAAAAAATCATTAAAAAAGATTCGCTTTTTTTAAATTTTGACACAAAATATATTACAGTCAAAAATAATAATTATGATCAAATTTATTTCTTTCAATTTAAAAATGAAAAATTTGTAACTTCTGCTTTTGGAAAAATCACTACCGAAGATTTATTTTATTTTATTCAAGAACAAAATAAAATATCTCTAGTAAACTCAAGAAAACCAATTGATTTAAAAAAGTTTTTCTCAATAAACTCAAAAATATTTCTTGACAAATCAACGCAAAAACTTGACTCTTATAAAAAAATGAGATTTTTTGACAGGTATGTTGTTTTTTTCCTGGTTAAAAACAAATTTATTTTAGTAAAAGCAAGCGCATCTTTAGCTGAATAGGTACAAAGCCTACATAAATGTTGCTCTAATTCATGAAATACAGTCTCTAAAGGTATAAACCTGTGTTTATGCAATCCTATTAATTTGACAGTTATAACAACCTGGATTGGTATTGTGAATTTGAATATAACTTGCTTTGGGGTTCTTAAAAAGAGTTTTTATTTCTTTTCTAAGCGCATCAGTACTAGGAGATTTTGCAGCAATCATCATTCCGTTTGTATTGTATACTCTTAGTGTTTGCTGCCTTTTATACAACATGACAGGAATTTCATTCACAGCCAAATCTGCTTTTACAGCATTCTTTCTAATAAAAACGGGACCGCTTGCTTTGTACGGAGAGGTTGTTTTGTGATATTCTAAAGGAAGCAACAATACCTCCTCACCTATTTCTGCATCTTCTAAGCTCACTCTACATGGAAAGCCAGGGGTTGCATCCACTAGCATCTTAACCATGTTCTTTTCTGCCAGTTCTTCAGTAGTCAGCTCAAATAATTGATTGTATGTGTTTCCTATTGGAGAAATTTTAAAATTGATGTTCATTATTGGGTTTTCTTTTAAGTTCAGGCAAATTTCAAGAATTTACATACACCCAACAATCTGATTCTTGCTATCCCTATAGTTTTATTGCTTCATAACTATTCATGGCAATTTTACGTTCGGCAGACCATCTATAATTCCCCATATCGCCATCGCTTTTTATCACTCTATGACAGGGAATTAAATAGGCAATTGGGTTTTTACCAATCGCTGTTCCTACTGCTCTTACAGCTTTAGGGTTCTGAATGACGTCTGCAATATTTTGATAGGCCAATACATTTGAAGATGGAATTTGTAGCAATGCATTCCACACTTGAATTTGAAATGGGGTTCCCATAATGTCCAACCCAATTGGAGCTGTGGGCACTTTCCAATTGGTGAAATAGGCTTGCAATGCCTGTCCGTTTTTTAACAAGCCATATGTAAAGTTTGCTTGGGTATATTCAGATTTAAGTCGGTTTGTAGTGAAAGCATCAAAAGAAAAGCTACAGATGCCTCTATCCGTTTCTGCAACAGTTGCCAGCCCAAACGGCGTTTGAATTTCTGCAATATGAATGTGTAGGTTCTCCCCTCTTTTTTTAAATTCACCAGGAGTACAAGCAGCAATTTTCACAAATAAATCGTGTAATCTACTATTTCCTGACAAACCAAGATCATAGGATGTTTCTAAGGTAGATTGCCCTTTTCGTAAAGATTCTTTGGCTTTTTCCAAGGTGATGAATTGCAAATACTCTTTCGGGCTAATGCCAACCCATCTTTTAAAGACTCTTTGGAAATGAAACTTGCTTAGGTGTACATGTGCTGAAATTTCTTCCAATGAAGGTTGCTTCACATGTTCCTTCTTAATAAAAGAAATTGCTTTAGCAATAACATCAAAGTGATACTGGTCTTCCATAAAACAAAAATCAACCTATTTTTTAATTCCTACAATCTGATTGTTGCTGTTTGTAGATTACAAATTCTCTTTACTTGATTTTCTCCAAAAATAGATGGCAAAAATCGTTGTAATAATCGGAATCATAAATCCATATTCATCAATCCAAAACGTTGTGGTATCATTAGAAATGGTTAATGGCGTACATATTTTCTGAATGTAAATATTATGAATGGAATGATATACTGCCGCTGGCCATAAACTGTTCGATTTAAAGGTAAAGTAGGCCAATATAACTGAGATTCCGAGAATCATAATTGTAAATGCACCCATATGTACTAACAGATACTCTCCGTTACCATACATTAGGTTGATGATAGGAAAATGCCAAATAGCCCAAATAATTCCACTTACAATTGCCAATGCTTTAAAAGACATAACCTTTCTTAATTCGAAAATTAAAAAACCACGCCAACCAATTTCTTCACCTAAGGTAGATCCTAAGTTTTTAATGACTCCAACAGTTAACAATAAAACCACCATAACCACAATAACTAGGGTTTGGTTGCTGGAATCCATTCCTAATTCTGTAGCCCAACGTAAAATTCTGTCAGTATTAATTAGCTCCCCAAAACCCAACCCCCATATTAAAACATAAGCGATTGAAATATATAAAACGGGTGTTATATAGGCGAGTTTTAAGTGCTTCAATTCTTTTAAGCGCCAAGGCAAACTTAAAATCGGTCGCTTTCTTATTTTTAAGGTAATAAAGGCAGCAATTGCAGGAGATATCATTAAAGCTCCAACGTACATACTCGTTGGATTCAACTTTAAAATGGCATAATAAGCTATAGAGCTTAAGGCGGTCAGTAGGATTAAAAAAATGCCTATGGTTTGCCAGGCTTTAGTAGTTGCTGTAGTTGTTGACATGTGATTTATTTTGTTGTTTTAGAAAGACGATGGGTACAATATATTGTTACATCGAAGTCATGGTCTTTTAAATCTAAAAAATGGTCTTACTAGTATGAATATTGAACACAATAAATTACGCGTCCTGTTTTTCTATAATAGCTTGTAACTGATTTTTAAATGCTCCTTTTTCATCAACAAACAATACCAATCGTTTAAATTTTCGTTGAATTCCATACAAACCAATTAATGTATTTTCCTCTTTTAAATGTAGAATGATGTTGTGACTTTCTAATTCTCCAAGGAATGATAATTTACGAGTTTCTTTATCCAGCTCTATATCCTTCGAGGAAATTTCTATCCTTTCAATATCTTTGATAGCAATGGTCACTTCAGTCATTATTCCATGTCGAAGAAATAGTTTATCATTCTCAATACTAATTGGTCTTTTAGGCATCGATTTTAAAAATCCAAAAATCTGAAACCCAGAATAGATACTTAAAAATGTCAAAACCCATGCAGCAGTACTACTCCATTTTTCCAATAATACATGTAAGGTGACCGTTTCTACAGCTATTATTAATAGCAATGCCACTAGCAACGTTATGGAGCCACTATTTTTATGATAGGAGAATTCATTTTCTTTTAATACGCGCTTTTTCCAAAGGAAGAATCCATAGTAAAAAACGGCTATTTCTGTAACTACAGGAATCACCGCTCCTTCAGGTAAGATCTCGTAACAGGTCTTTTTTAGGGTTGAAAAAAAGTCTAAAGCCCCTTCTTTTTTCTGTTTATAGGATTGTATTCCTTTTCTAACATTGTACAAAATATAAGAAATCACAGTCAATTCAATTACTGGAAAAACCCATGTCTTAAATAAACTTAAATACTGTTGATTTTCTGTAGGTAATATCATCGTACAAATGACCATTCCTAAAATTAAAAAAGGGACTACTGTTGTTTTCGGAATCTTTGTTTTTCTGATCAATAAAAAATACAAAAATGGTACTGTTACTAGCAAGTCTATTGTGATTCCGATGGCTAATGAATCTGAATGCATTGTAAATGCATTTGTAGAAGCAACAAATATCATACTTGCAATGATAAGTACCGGAATACCAAAAATTAAGAAGTATCGCTGAGAATTAATTGTTTTATGCATCATTTTTTACTCCAATTACTAGTAATAGTACAACCACTTGTTCGCAGTAAGGCTAAAATGGGACATCGTTCATCTACTTTTTGACCTAAATTTTTCACTTGTTCAGCAGTTATTTTGCCAGAAACTACCGCATCTAGTCGCACATTTTGGTAACTTCCATTTGATGTATCTGACATGCCCATAAAACCAGAAAGATCAAGATCAATTTCAACTTTTATATCAACTTGTGAAATAGTTAATGAAAGCTCTTCAGCAACAACTTGAGACTGCTCGTTTTGACAGGAGGCCAATGAAGCTATAAAATATTGCATCGGATTGGGACCAGTATTTGACCCACCATCTTCAACAGGCTCATCTACTTTCAACGTCCATTCTGTATCAAAAATTCGTACTTCTGTAGGCCAGCCTCTTCCTTGTGCAACTGCTCTAAAGGTTGCTATGTTTGAATCTTCCATTTTTTAATAATTTCATAGTAATATAAGCATCTAAATTAAGAAATGCAAGCAAAATGGGAAATACTAATAGCCAATAAATCTAAACAAGAAATATTTGTTGATGTTATTCAAAATATATTCACGAATACCCTCTAGTCTTATTTACAGCAGCCATTTGCGCTTATTAAGGGAAATACCAATTGTTGCCTATATTTCTTGTAATTAGGGTACTTAGACCGAGTATTTGTAACAACTCCAACCTTCTCAACAATTCCCTTTCTATTATAATAAGTACCAAAGATTAAATCCCAAAACGGAATGGTATTTCCAAAGTTTTTGGCTTCTTCCATTTTTATACTGTGATGAAAATGATGTATCTGTGGCGTTACAATCAAATAATCCAACACACTTTTCTTTGTGCTAATGTTTGCATGAGAGATATAGGCGACTACCACATGGGTAACACCCACCAAAAAAACAATTTCTTTACTAAATCCTAGAAGCAAAATTGGTGTCATTTTAAGAATTGTATTTAGAAACATATTTATTGGATGTACCCAATTTGTTTTAAACCAATTTAAGCTAGTTGGTAAATGATGAATCGCATGAATTCTCCATAAAAATAGACTCACATAAGAGTTTTCTTTTCCTTTATGGCTGATTACATGATATAGATATGGGAGAAATTCACCAATTACATTTGCAATAATATAGACGAAAACTAACGGAAGTTCTTCCCAAATTTTAAACGATTCAAAATAATGTTCTTGCAAGTAGAATACCACAAACAAAGCTACTGCTTTTCCTAAAGAGTCGACAATTGCAACTGAAAAAATAAAATGCTTAAGATCTGTCCAAATGGTGTCTTTCTGTGGTTTCCATGCTTGTTTTAATGGAATTATTTTTTCAAAAATTAGGATGTAAATACTTACCAATACAAAAATGAAATAGGAGGCTATTTCAAAATTCCAATTGTTTTTTATGGTTAGATAACTAAAGATCGCTGCCAAGATTAATAATAACGGTACAACTACTAATGTGGTAATTTTTTGTTTCATTTGTTTACTTTCTTCTGTAGTCGTTCAAAAGCAGTAAAAAGATGCAAAGTTATAGCACTAAATTCATTCTTTCCATTTCATTTTTTAATTCCACAGGAAGTTCACAAGTGTTTTTAAGGCGAAAATCAGTTATTTGGCCAGCATCATTATGTTGCACATCAACACAATCTGTAATTAATTCTTTTAGTTTTTTTCTGGCTCTACCAATTCTTGTTTTGGTTGCTGATAAACTCAACGCTAATAAATCAGCAATCTCTTGCTGTGATTTTTGCTCTATATCACTAAGGTAAAGAGGCTTCCCATATTTTTCTGGTAAATAATTCTGAATTACAAATCCAGACAAATCACACACGCAAGAACCTGTTGCGTCATCCAATAATTCTAATTCATTTAGCGCTGTTTCATTGTGTTTATTTGCTTTTCTATAATAATCAGAAACGGTGTTTCTAGTTACTTGAAAAAGCCAATTTTTATAGTTTTTTATTGCTGTTTTTCGAAGTAAATTATCGTGAAGTTTGATGCCTACTTCCTGTAATATATCATCCGCAATAGATGCATCATCAATTTTTGTTTTGATAAATTCTAATAAGTGATTTTTATGGATGTTCCAAATTTCGTTAAATACCATGGTCTTTGTATAAGAGTTCTTTGAGGGATGCTTTTCAAAAGTACGTGCAATATACAGGAAAGGTACATATTTAAGGCGAATATTTAAAAGATGAATTTGTGGTAGTTTATCTGCTAGAAACATTCCTTTGTCCCTATCTTTGCAGCCTAGAACTAAAAGAGGAAAATGATGTTAGATTATGTAGTAATTGGTGGCGCTCAAGCGGGTTTATCTATGGCATACCATTTAAAAAAAATGGATAAAAAGTTTATTGTTGTTGATGGAGAGAAAGAAATTGGTGCTTCTTGGCTCAATAGATGGGATTCTTTAAAGCTGTTTACACCTACCGAATACAATCATTTACCTGGCTTAAAATTTAATGCCCAGAAAGGACATTATCCAACCAAGGTAGAAGTTGCCAACTATTTTAAGTCATATGTAGAGAAGTTTCAGATTCCTGTACAGTTAAATACATTGGTTACTGGAGTTCGCAAAACAGAAAAAGGTTTTTTTGTTACTCATAAAAATGGTAAAATTGAGTCCAAAAACGTAATTGTAGCTACGGGTCCATTTCATATTCCTTATACTCCACCTTGTCACACAAAGATTTCAGAGAATATTTTTCAACTGCATAGTAACTATTACAAAAGTGTTGATCAATTAGAAAAAGGTGATGCATTGGTTGTAGGTGGTGGTGACTCTGGATATCAAATTCTAGATGAAATTTCTAAAGATCCTGCCAGAACCGTATACTTTTCTGGTGTCACAAAAGTGAATTCAATTCCGCAGCAATTTTTAGGCAAAACACTTTGGTGGTGGTTTACACTAATTGGTTTTTTAAGCTACCATAAGTATAGTTGGGTCGGTAAAAAAATTAGTTCTTTTCCACAGCCAATTATTGGTACGGATGTTAAAGAGATTCTTTCTAGAAAGAATGTTATTATTAGCGGTAGAACAAAAGATGCCTTAAAAGACGAGATTATTTTTGAAAACAACAGCATTTTTAGCATTAAAAATATTGTTTGGGCAACAGGATATCGTCCTAACTTTAAATGGATAGAAGGCTTGGAGTTGGATGAAAATAACTATCCGAAAAATTACAGAGGTGTAAGCAATATTGAAGGCTTGTATTTTATTGGTTTGCCATGGATGTACACACGAGGGTCTGCAACTTTAGGGGGTGTTTCTAAAGACGCTAGTTATTTAGCCAATATCATGCATTCAAAAGGATAAATGTTAGTTTTACATTTATTTCTTTGAAAGGCTATATTTAAAGCTACGTAAACAACGTGCATTATCTTGTTAAAACAACTAATCACACATGATTCTGTACTACATCGGGCAGTGTCCATATTAATGAAGAAAATAGAAAATATTCCTAAAAAAGTAAACAAGTCTTGGCCCACAAAAAAGGCAATGGAACAGCTATATAGCTTGAATCTTTGGGGAAACAATACAACTATTTTTTATTCTGGTGATGGCTCCCATTAAACTCAATTAGTTCGTCCTTAAATATCCCTTGATGTGGAGTTTTTAACTTCATTTAAAAACCCGATTACTGTATGTGATTTAGCTTGTGTAGATTTTAACATCGGAAAAGAACAACATTTATCACGTTTTGAAGTACAAAACATCGTTAAGCAGTTGCGTCAATATACATATATACTTCTAACAGAACATTTACCTAATGGAAATTTCATCATGATCCCTTTACAAACTCATTTTGAACTTGTCTTTTTTTTCTATGAATTCCATAAAAAATTTTATGAAACTAAATATTTAAAAAAAAAATGAGTAAAACCATTTCATGTTATTTACACTATATATCAAACCCTTCAAGGCCATTACAATATAGTTCGTTTCACATAGGATCAATCAATTTTGAGTATGTGGTATTAAAAAAAGATGCCCCTTTTAGGAATTAACTAATGGATATATTCCATGATGGTTAATTTGGATTCCTTTATTCATATCTTTTTTTTCTGCAAAACAAATTTGCGCCACTCCTTCCCAAGGAGCTTTTGTGTTGTCATGCCGCCAACGGCTATTTTTAAAATTCATAAAGTGGAGGTACATAAAACTTCTTTCTCCATCTCTTAAGTTGGTTATATTTCCATCTTTATAAAACCAATCACTAGGTTGACATGAATTAATAGAATTATCAAGCCAAGGAATTGGAGTAAAAGGAGTTGTATACTGCTCCTTCATATATAACTTTCTTGTTTTTATTTTCTTTATAATTCTAATAAAAAGGTTATCAAATTCGACTTTAAATTTTTTATTAAAACGATCAAAAATTGTCATGGAATAAGCATTCATCATTCCCTGTTCATCGATACCAATTAAATCAGGATGCTTTAATCTATTTTCCCAATTATAAATTCGGTTGTACATATTTCGGTTTCGTTTCGTATTTTTAAACAACGCCAGGTGTCCAGATATTCTAACACTATGTGTTGAAAGCACATCATAACTTTTCAAAATGTCATTTGTATAAAAACTTCTAATATCTCCAAAAATCAAATCCATATCTGTCCAACCATAAAAATCGTAGTTTTTAAAATCCCCCTTGTGTATCATCCCAAAAAGGGGACGTAAATCACATAATTTATAGGCATTCTTAGGTTGAAACTCGAAATTTAAATATTGATTGACTTTCGATACATATTCTTCAAAAGATATTTTTACAAATGTTATATTGCTTGCTTTATATTTTTGTGTATCACAATCGGTATAGAAGATAAAATCTATTGAACTATTTCTTTTTATAGTTTCGAAAAAAAAGTCTGCCCATTCTGGAAATTTTCCAAAATATGGAATTAAAATTGCAATTTTTTTCATCGAATTCGATTCTATAGTACTCCTTTTTTTATGGGTGTCTAATCTTACTAATAATAATTCAATCAAGATATGACTTTTTTTGTAAACAAATCTTTTAATTGATTATATTTTTGATTCAAATAAAAAAAACCAACGATATAACTAGCTGCATATCACTTTTTTATCTTCTGTTTTTCATAATTTTATTAAAGTATGATTGCTGTATTGCCGTTGGTATATCTTTAAAAATAAAAAAACAATTTCTAGTTATCTTTTAGTATTTCACTTTGCTAAATATACTGCTATCTTTTTTCGTTGGATGACATCCTATTAATATTCAAAAATGGACTTTTGATCAAATAGAGAAATGTTTGTTTCTTAGGTGCTTTAAATTCAACCAAACCAAATTTCATTTTTTCTATTGGCATCGTTTTAAAAGTTCCAAAAATTCGATCCCAAAGAATAAATATGTCTGCATAGTTAGCATCTGTATAAAATTGATCTTGCTGATGATGCACTCTATGGTGATCTGGCATCACAAAAATTAACCCGAATGTTGTATTTAACCAAGCTGGATACCTCAGATTTGCATGTTCAATAAAAAAGAATAGATACAATACAAAATAGTACAGTGCCATAGTAAAGACATCAGTACCAAATATAACTGCCGTTAGAATGTTTCCAATACCAAATACAAGAATTAATTCTATTGGGTGAAAACGAAAAACGGTAGAAGAATCCATTGAAGTATCACTATGATGTACTCTATGGAACCTCCAAAGCAACGGAATTTTATGTGTTCCTCTATGAATCCAATAGGCTGTAATGTCGTATAGAGCAACAGATATCAGTAGTTTTACCCAAACTGGCAATTCAAATAGATATAAAAGTCCTATTTGTTGACTATTAAACCATTCAATAGAAAAAACTTGAAAAGTCACAAAAAAGATGTTTAGTCCAATCAATATTATTTGAAATAATACATTTTGAAATAAGTGGTTGATTCTTTTCTTAAAGTTAAATGGCGATTTTAATAGTTGCTCTAAAGAAAAAAAGAAGGCAATCAATCCAATCAGTATATAATTGGGATCAATTTCTAATAGTTGATTTAGTAAATCCATAGCTTAAATAGTTTGGTTATTAAATAGTCTTATCGTTTATATTTTAATTTTAAATACCTAGTTTTTTCTTAATATAATCACTTGTAAGGTGTTTTTCAACATCAAATGGTACACAGGTAGTTTTGTCAGATCCAATCTGAATGGGTCCTATAGCTTTTGCTAGCTTCAAGGCCGCTGTATTTAATTGTACACTCCGTTTACCCATTCCTAAAAGTGCTCCTCCCATTGCTCCTTTTAGCAGGTTATTTTCGGTATCAAAATGTACAGAGATGTGTGCAATCCTTTCTAAGAAAAATGCATCGTTAGGTGCATTTTTCTTCTTGGATTTCGAAATTTCATACAACAATCCATAACCACAACGACGACGGATAGCATCTTTGCTATAAATCCAATCGTATGCAAGCTCCACTACATAAGATGTTTTTGCTAATGGAGCGCCACATGAAGAAAATACATGAGCAAGATGTCCTTGTTCTACGTCCTCTACTTGTAGTTCTATCTGCGCTCTTGTTATTTGTTTAGGATCATCTATAAGCAGTGCAATAATTTTCGCATCATAGCATTCACTTTTCCATAGCTCAAGTGCCAAAACATGATCTTTTCCAATTTGTTTGGCAAGTTTTCGCAATACCGTCAATCCAATTCCAAAGCTTATAAGTCTATCAACGCGCGGGGCTTTTTCATTCCATTTTTTAATTCCCAATGCATTCTGATTCTTTTTTAGCAAAGCAATTACTTGGGTATCATTCATAAGTTATTACAATTAGTATGGTATAAATCTATTAATTTAATTGATTATCAATCTTTTAAAGCTCTAATTTAACAAATACAAATTAGATAGAAAAACTACCTAGTCTCTAGTAAGTATTCATTGTATAGGTTATCGTTTTTGATAAAAGAAGCTAAAGCACTTTTATTGCTTTTAAAAAAGCAGCATTCATAATTATCCTACAACAAAAAATTGACGTTTATACCCATAAAAAAAGCACTACCATAGCAGTGCATTTTTATATAAATATTTCAAATAAAACTTAATCAATTCTCTGAATAGAAGTGATATGTGCATCCCCTTGAAGTGGCTTATAGATGTTTACCATCGCGCTACCGTTTGCCGAATATGGACTTACTACTTTTGCATTACAGAAGAATCTGTAATTTGTTCCTGATACAACTTGATTTGATACTGCTACAGGCGAATAATCTACTCCTAGTAAACCATCTAAAGCTTCTTTAAAAGCGTCTTTAGCTTGTGCATCGATGTTACATGAAAATGTTGAATACGCTCCAACTAATTGTGTTTGTTCCTTTAATAATGACATAATTGTGTGTTTAAGGTTAATATTTAGAGACACAAATATAAAGACTTAACACGTTGAAAAACAGAGCCTTTACCCCTGTTTTTAAATTCAAGTAAAAATACCTAACCGGTAATCGCTGGTTTACAGATGATACAATTTCTTAAGTGGAATTCTATTTTAAGAAAATCAATAACAGCTATTTATACAGGTATTAAATTATAAGACCTCAAACTGAACCTGATAGGAAAGAAAAAAAGCGAAGGTTTTTACCTCCACTTTTTTGTAAATTATATATTTAACTTTTAGAATTCGCATTCAACTTTTTCTCCATAAAAGTACTCAATACGTCGTCTTTATAAGAACCAAATTTTCCGCAAATTGAATATCCTAGTTTTTCGTATAAACCAATGGCATCTTTAGAATATGGCCCTGTTTCTAATCTTGATATGAAAATATTTTTTGAAATCAATAGGGCTTCTAATTTGTCAATTATTTTTTTTGCCAATCCCTTTCTTCTTTGCGTAGGTGGAACATAAATTCTTTTTAGTTCACCATAGTCCTGAAAAATCTTGACCGAACCAATGGCAACAATTTCCTCATTTTCTATCACTCCATAAAAATAGGCGTTTTCATTTTGAAGCGTTTCAATACTATCTAAATGACAACTGTCTGGGGGATATAACTTGCTTTGATATGCATCCAATTCTTTTATTAAATTTTCTGCTTGTTTTGGATCTATCCGTTGTATTTCCATTTTATATTACAGTTGGTTTTGTACTATTCTTTCTTATATATGGCTTCGTAATCTCCTTGTTTTACCCACAATTCATTTTTGTCTGGCGAAAATACAAAAGTAAAAGACTCAGCATACACTTGTTCGAACAAAAATTTATGACCTCCTTTATAAATCAAAGCACCTAAATGAGCCCCATCTTTCATTTTCAGAACTAGCGCATTTTTTTCATGTGCAAAGGTAAAGTTATCAGAGGCGTCATCAACAGAGATATAAGCACCTGCATACTTTTTTAAATCTGCTTCTGATGCTTCTAAAATTGTATCATTAAAATAATACCCTAAAGCTTCTCTTATTATTTCACCTTTTATGCCTGTATCACCATTTGACGTAACTGCGATTCCTAATTTTTCTTTTGGAAAATACATGGCCAAAGACATAAATCCTCCTAAAGAACCACTATGTCCAAAGCTTTCTCTATCGTTTATTAAAAAACGAGTGATTCCCATTCCATAATTTTCAATTATGTTGGTCATTTTTTCAATACTTTTTGCAGAGATTATTTTACCACTAAACAGTGCTTCCATAAACAATGCGACATCACTTGAAGTAGAAACTATTGCGCCTGCTCCCATAGGAATTGACATATTTACTTCTGGCCCTTTGGTCCATTCTGTTGCTTTCGAATATGCATTAGATTCATTGTTTGCTGTATTTATTTTTGCTCCATAATAGGTGCTTTTAAGATGAAGAGGTATCGCTATTTTTTCTGTAATTAGCTCTTTTAAACTAGCTTTATACACTTTTTCGAGAATGATTGAAAGTAGTACATAATTCGAATTGCTATAATCACCTTTCGTATTGGGTTCAAAATTACTTTTGAAATTTGATATGATTGCAACCATTTCTTCTGGCGATTTGTATTCTGAAAGGTAGGTTCTAAATGCTTTATCATTCGTAAAGTTAAAAATACCACTTCTATGATTTAGTAAATTTTCAATCGTAATTTTGTTGGCATTTTTAACTGTTGGGAAATAAGTCTCAATCGTCTGCTCAAATTTTATTTTGTTCTCTTCTATCGCTTTAAGAACTAAAGTAGCAGTAAACATTTTAGAAATTGAACCAATTCTATATTTTGTGTTTTTAGTGGCTCTTTTTTGTGTTTCAATATCTGCAAAACCAATTGCATTGGTATAAATAATTGTTCCATTATGGGACAACGCAATGCTCCCCATAAATTCACCATTCTTATCTAGCTCTTTAAATAGGCTATCTAATTTTGAGGTGTTTAATGTATACTCTTTGGGAGTAACTACTTTCTTGCTAATTGATTCTTTCTTTATATTTTCTGAACAAGAAGATAGTAGCGAAATACTTAATGCAAATAATAACAGTTGTTTTTTCATTTTGGTGTTTGATTTTTAGATGCGCAAACATATAACACAGTACTATGCTATGCAAAGTATTATAGAGAATTAACATTTAATTGTGATTACATCACCGTGCAATTTTACACGAATAGCATACAATCATAAGTTTCATTTAAAAATATTAGCAGTACCATACTTAAGCAGTAAGATGCTACCAACCAATGTAATCTATGAAATGATATCTATGGTAGATTTTTTTAGTCATGTGGTAGATTTCATCGATTTAAAACTTTCATTTCCACTAGTTTTATTGAAATTTTTAACAAATAACAGATGAAATCAATAACATTATTTATACTATCGATCGGCTTTATATCTTGTGGCCAGAACAAAATAACAAAGCAAGATGTACTAGCCACGGTAGGCATAAAAGAAGAAGTTGGACTTAGTACGTATACACCATCAGACACGTGGAATTATTATGAAAACGTGGAAGATGTTGGATGGTCTAAAAAAAAGTTAGCCTCCTTAAAGAAAGAATATGATAAAATAGGGTCATCAGCATTAATGGTTATCTATAAAGGAACTGTGCTATTAGACTGGGGAGACACAAAACGTAGAATGGATATCAGGTCTATTAGAAAGAGTCTATTATCTGGAATTATTGGTATTTATAATGACCGAGGAGAATTGGATCTTACTAAAACACTAAAAGAACTTCATATTGATGATATTGGAAAATTATCAGACACTGAAAAAAGTGCTCGTTTTATAGATTTAATAAAATATAGATCCGGAATATATCATCCTACTGGGCAAACGACTCCCGGGCAAAGAAAAAAACGTCCAAAAAGAAATGCCCATAAACCTGGAACCCATTATTTTTATAATAATTGGGATGCCCATGTTTCTCAAACTATTTTAGAACAGGAAACGGGAAGAACCTTTAAAGCTTCCTTTGAAGATTATTTTGTGGATCGCCTTCAATTTGAAGATTATAACACAACAGATTTCACAGTGTTACCGGCTCCTTCGCTAACAAATCATCCTGGAACTCGAATCAATTTATCTGCCAGAGATATGGCTCGTATAGGACAACTATATATAAACAATGGCAGATGGGATAGACAACAAATTATCTCAGAAAATTGGGTTCAACAAACAGCAACCAGACATTCAGATGAGCGCATGAATTATGGATGGGGATATATGTGGGCTGTTATGGATAAAAAAAGCAAAGCGCTTGATAACTATGAAGCCTATGGTGCATTTGGAAATGGAACCCAAGCAATAATTGTAGTTCCAGAGGCAGATTTGGTTTTTATACATAGAGTAGATTTTCAACAGATGGTTCTTGAAGATAGTAATGAACTAAGTTTCCATCTCAAAAGAGTGGGAATGCAAGGCGTAATGAAGCTTTTAAAGGGGGTTCTTGCTGCAAAAACAAATAGAGTCAAGCAGTTGCCTAAAAAACGACAAGGAGCTCTTAAAGAGAAGAATCTAAAATTTCCAAGCTCACTTGTAGGCACCTATCCTGTAAATTTGTTTCAGTCGGTAAAAATTGTTCGCAAAGCAGACAATACATTTGCACTAATCACTGGGGCTAAAAATAATTGGACTGCTGACTTATTCATGTCAAATAAAAATACCCTACAGTCAGAAAGTAACTTAGTTTCTATAGGCTTTAGAGAAAATAATTCTAAGAATATAAAACTAGTAGTGGATTCCAAAAGCATCTCCTTATCCAAGGATGATCAATTTAAAACGCCTCAAGAATTGTATAAAAGTGGGCAGGTGCATAAAGCCTTAAGACTTATGCACAACAATGCACATAAAATAAACCAATGGAGTTTTGAAAAACAATCGGGTTTTGCTAGTATTATGAATGAAGTAGCCTATTATTATTTAGGGAAACTAAAAGACAAAAAAAATGGCATAAAAATATTTGAAGCCAATGCAAAAGTATTTAATAAAGTAGGAAATATGTTTGATAGCTTGGCTGAAGCGTATGTAAATACTGGCAATACCAATAAAGCAATAAAATATTATAAAAAAGCAATAGAAGTAATTCAAAAAAATCCTCATAAATTGCAAGAAGATATTTTAGAAAACAGCAAAATTGAGCTGCAAAAATTATTGAATGAATAAACAAACAAAACTCGTATTACATTTTTTATTATGGATACTTATAGCATCAGTGGTTTTATTAAAACCACTGATGACTTATTTTTTAACATTATCTGAATATGGTAAATTCGTTAAAAGTGCCAAGTATCTTGTCATGCCGTTATTGCCTGTTTTTTTCTATCTCAGTTATTTCGGACTTCATCTTTTTCTAAAAAACAAGAAGTTAATTAGCTTTGTTGCTCTAGTTCTTTTTGCTTTTGTTTATATAGAAATGCCTACCTATTTTGGCTATGGTATCTACTTTATTCCATTTATTTTATTTGCTGTAATCGCTGGTGCTTTGTTTAAATATTTTTTTATTCAATATGAACAAAAAAATAAAATTCAACAATTAGAAAAGCAGCAATTAGAGAGTAGAATTGGATTGCTTCAAAGCAAACTGAATCCTCATTTTTTATTCAATACCTTAAACAATATAGATTCTCTTATTCATACAAATCAAGACAAAGCCTCAGAATCGTTGGTGCAATTGTCAGATATTTTGAGCTATGCAATTTATGAATCTAACAATGAATATGTTTTGCTATCAGATGAAATTATTCAAATCAAGAAATTTATTCAATTGCATAAACTACGTTTTCATAATCCAGCTATTATAAATGAAATTATTTTAACGCCTCTGCAGGGCACCATTAAAATTGCACCAATGCTTTTTATTCCTTTTATAGAAAATGCTTTTAAACATTATGCTTCTGAAGGTGCCAATGAGGTCATTGAAATAGCTGTATCAGTAACAGATAGAAAAATTTCGTTTCGTTGTTTAAATTCTTATCACAAAAATGACACAAATAAAGACAGCACCTCTGGTATCGGTTTAAAAACCAGTATTGAACGATTAAATTTGTTATATAAAAATAAATACGAGCTAGATATTTGTCAAGAAAACAACCTGTATAAAGTAAATTTAGAGATCTATGTTTAAATTAATTCCTTGTGTAATTATTGAAGACGAACCATTGGCAAGAGATAAGCTCATTCGTTTTATTGAGAAAGTAGATTTTTTAAACCTAATAGCTACTTTTGAAAATGGTTTGGAGGCTGTAAATGCTTCGGTTATTGATACGGCACAAATTATTTTTCTTGACATCCAAATGAAAAAACTAAATGGCTTGGAATTTCTAGAAGTCACAAATACAAAGGCAAAAGTTATCATTGTTTCAGCATATAGAGAGTACGCTTTAGATGGCTATCAGTATGATGTTTCTGGGTATTTATTAAAGCCTTTCTCGTTTCAACAATTTTTAAAAACTGTACTGAAAGTTCAATCAGAAGTTTCTGAGGAGATCACTGATGAAAAACCTTATATTTTTATAAAAAGTGGGACTCAATATAAAAAAATAACCAAAAGCGATATTTTGTATGTGAAAGGGATGTCAGATTATTTGACGATTTATACCACATCAGAAAAAATACTAACTTTAATGTCGTTTAAAGATATATTAAGTCTCTTAAATAGTTCAGATTTCATTAGAGTTCATAAATCATATGTTGTGTCAATACCACATATTGATACAATATCAAGCGATAGTTTATTGATACATACTGAAGAAATTACCATCAGTAAAACATATAAAAAAGCTTTCTTTGATAGGGTGAAAAATTAAACAGTATCTAGGGACTAAGGTTTAGTTCTTAACGAGGTTTTCTTTTATCTATCGGTTAGTCTATAAACAAATTTATGCCCACTCCAATTTTCATCAATTGATGCAACTTTTGTATCAACCAATCCATTTTCAAGCCCATATTTCATAATCATAAACTTATCTAGTTCTGTAGATAACTTAGATGCTTTTTTAGGCCAACTAATCCATAATACCCCTTCCTTTTTTAGGTTTTCTTTTGCTATTTTATACAAACTCTCTAGCTCTATAACGGTTCTAACAAATATGTGAATAAATACAAATTGTTGATGTTTCGCTGTTTCATTTATTAGAACCTTGGACGGAAAATCAGCGAAAAAGTCAGTATATTTTTTCGGTTGATTTAACACCATAATTTCAGAACCTTCTGTAATTCCAAGTTTTTTATAAAGTGGAGTTGTCGATATCTTTTTAGTCATTACACCCCCAATTGTTGTTTAAAGAGTAGCAATAGAGCGATTGTTACAATTGAAATAAATGTTCCAACTTTTATGTACCAAAGCGTTAAAATGGAAATAATAAGTCCAAAAATAAATGTCCAGTTTTGACCAGTCCACAAGGCATAAACTAAAGTTAGCCAACTCAATCCTAATACAATAAATAAAGGCCCCAATTTGAAAACATTGATTTTCAAATTGTAAAAAATTTTTGCCCAAGGGCCTGGTTTTTCTGGCCCTATGTATTTTCCTTTCATCAGAACATGAAAACCGTCTATGGTCATAAACAGTCCATTTGCAATGGCAAGGATTGTCATTATTATTTTTACTGTCATCTATTATTTAAAAGTATCGTTCTTTTAGAATGTTTATATGGTGCTGTTCATGGCCAATTATAGACTTTAGAAATTCTTCAAGCGTAACTTCATATTGTCTTGCCATCCCTTTTATGTTTAATTGTTTTTCAGACAATCCTTCGATAAAGCTAACAGATGCCCTTCTTACATTTACAAAGTCAGTTATTAATTCTTTCAGAGTTAACGCATCAAATCGACTGTTCTCTATTAAAAAAAGTTGGTCGTAGCCCCATAGTTCTACAGATTCATTTCTACTCATTAAAAAGGCGCGAAATGTCATTATTCTTTCGTGATCTATTAAATGTCCAAGTACTTGTTTAATACTCCATTTAGCAGGTTCATAGCGATACATCGCTTTTTCTTCACTAATGGAATTTAGAAATGTAATGGTGGATGACGAAGAGAAGATGGACTGACAGTTCATGTTCTTTACAAAGTCAAAATAATATGGGAATCCAGCTTCGGGTGTATATTTCACTTTACTAGTTTTAGTTTATTAAATTACAAAATAGTTGTCACTTTTAATTTTTGTTAAAAATATGGCAATTAATGATACCGATTGTTAGATGTATCTCCGTTATTGGTTTACAGAGATAAAAGTTTCTACCTCTGCAGCATCTCCATCAAAATATTTTTCTCCGTGTATCGTAAAATCTGCAGTATATATACGTGATTGATTCAGTTTATTGTTACCCCATATTTCCATCCAAGTATTTACAACAGCTTCTGGCATTTTTCCTTTTGAAACAAACTTTCTGTATGTTCCTTTTTTAATTGTGAGACCAACAAAACCTTTTGGGGTATTTTCTAACGAGCTTACAGACAATCCAATAATTGTAGTGTATGCTCCCCTAAAATCAGTTTCATAATCTGTGTATACGGCATAGATGTTCTCATGTAGTTTGTTCGGAATTTGTTCTTGAATTTTTTCATTCCAAAACCTCCCCCATATTGCTTCTATGTCTTTGGAAGCTTGGCCATTTTCATTGGTTGTTCTTATGGAAATTCCGATTATATTAAATTCGTCAATAGGTTGATTGTTCATCGTTTTAGCTTTATGTATACTTCAGTTTTACAAGAAAATACGATACACCCAAAAACACACCTTTTGAATGTTTTTGGTGATCGTTTATTAGGCTGCTAATTTAAACTGCTATGGTGACAGATAATGTCAAGGGTAGTACACAATTACCAACTAATTTGTTATTTTTTAGTTTGACAGCTGTTGCTTGATAAGAAGTTTTTTTTACAATAGCATTAACTTGTTTGTATACAGTTTTATGCCAGTTTTAAAAGTTGTCACATAATTTGTAATGAATAGAAAAAAAAGAGAACTATAACGTGATTTAGAAATGACCTCCAGAAAGGGGTAAAGGTTTTTGTGTGGTCAATTTAAAGCTACATTCTATGCTAATTTATTCTTTCCGAATCCAATATTGAGTTCTTCCAAAAAGAGCAAATCCAAGATATCCTCTTACTTTCAATTTATTAGTATTCATTAACTTTAAATAACACGTGTACGTTTTTCCATTTTCTGGGTCTAAAATAGAACCTCCAATAAATTCATTTCCATCTTTTTTGATGTTTTCAATAATAACTAAGCCAATTATTGGCTTGTCTTTTTTTGTCCCTTTACAAGTTTCATAAATGGCATTTTTTTCTCCAATAAAACTTTTAACTATTTTGGCGAAATAGCGGTTATTTGTTTGATAAATTTCAATGACAGCTTTTTTTTCTTTGGTTTTGTCGTCATAGGTTTCCCATTGTCCAATAATAGTTTGCCCATTAGTTGTGCTGCTTAAAGTAAGTATGAAAAGTATGAGTAAATATTTCATTATTATATCATGTTTTAAATTGTTTTGTATACTATTATTCAATCCTTTTTTTTTGTTAAAATATTAAAAGTTAGCATTAAGAAAATTAATGCTATAAATTCTAAAATTACTCTTATCCAATGCCAATATCCCCAAATATTAAGTTCATATTTTAATTGAGAAGCATTAAAATTAGCGTCAAAAAATTGTTGATTAGTGTCTTTAAAATACATGTAAAATAATGCAATACCTAAAAAAGTAAAAAAAGAGGATATAAGTGCATATGTTAACGCTCCAGATTTCTTTTGAAAACAATAGATACTAATACCTATTGGAATCAATGCAGCAAGAATAGTTAAGGCTGTAAAAAACCTTCCTATTATTAATCCAAACTGGGAATAGTATTCATAAAATTCAGTTGTAGATAAAGTTTTCCAATATGGAACTAATAAGCAACCTTCTGTAATTTGACTTCCTAAGAAAATTGAGAAAAGGGTAATAAAAAAAAATCCTAAAATACGATTCATAGCATACTTGTTTTGTAATCAATAATTACCATCCATATACTTTTAATGATAATGCAATTGATATCACTTTAATTTTGTCCAAATTTCATTAATTATATACATACTGGCATTTACATATGTAAAGGAAATTTGATAATTCGAAGAGTTTTCGCAATTTTTATAGAAATGACACTCCCTATTTATTTTAACGACGTTCATAACGAGAAAAATTGAACTTCAAAGACAAATATTAATTGCAATTGTTTTAGTAGTGCTTCTTTCAATTCTATTCCTGATATCAACATAAATATCATCCCTGAATATAGTTGTGCTGCATTTGTTAACAATCAAATGCTGTCCATTATTTTCATTGCATTGTTTATTGTTTTTTATAGTAGCAACCTGGATAAAAAAAACGTGCCCACCACTTGCCCCCTCGTCTTATTTCTTTAAACGATTTTCTAATCTTTAAATTTACTCTTTTATATTTTTCAACAAAGCAACAACAATCTATTGTGAGATGCCTTTTGTGGTAAGAAAAAATTATTCAAACACTACAAATCCCTATGAATATAATCTTTGCAAGAATCATTTTGAAGTAGCCAGTAGTTTTTAGTCAATTATAAATTCTCTCAATACAGGCAGGGCTTTATTGTCAAAATCAAATAGTGCTTGATTTTCCCATGGGGAAGCATTTATAGATTGGTTTCCTTTCCAGGCAATTAATTCGGCTCCCCAATAACAAAACCCAATGCCTTTGGCTACTTCTTTGGTTAGTTTCTTAATTTGATGGATGAATTTCCGCTGACCTTCTATTGATGCTGGATATTCAGGTAGAATGAGCTGTTCCTCTAATCCTACAATGTTATTTGTCCAATCATTCCATTCAAGCGTAAATGGATAGGCAGTTTCTGCGATTAAGATTTTTTTATCATGACTTTCACTTAAGTCTTGCATGTTCGTTTTAAGATTCTCTAAAGATTTTCCGTGCCATTTCGGATAATACGATATACCAATTATATCATAATCTAAGTCACCCACTTGATTAAAAAACCAACTAGACCCTTCAATACCAGCGTAATGTAAGATTATTTTGGTCGTATTTGATTGTGTTCTTACGGCTACAATTCCCATATTCAGAAGTTCTTTAAATTGCTGAAAATTAGATGAAATATGACCATATGGATGAAGAAACCCTGAATTTATCTCATTACCAATCTGAATATAGTCAGGCTGCAGTTCTTTCATTATTTTTTCAGTGTACGTATACACACTGTCTTTCAATTGGGTAAAACTAACGCCTTGCCATTGTACAGGAATGTTTTGATGCCCCGGGTCTGCCCAAGTATCAGAATAATGAATCGTTAACCAAGTTTTAAAGCCATATGTTTTTAACGTTTTGGAAAACTGCTTTACTTCATTAAATCCAGCGTGTTCATTAATCGGGTTTACCCAAATCTTCAATCTAACGGTGTTTACACCATTTTCTTTAAGGATGTTTAGAAAAGTATTTTGAGTTCCATTTAAATCATAGAAAATTGGATTTGAATTGGATATTTCAGGGTATTTTGAAATGTCAACAGCAGAAATAAATTCGAAATTTTCATTCTCATGCATAGGTGCCGTAATAACATCTTTATTACAAGAAATAAAAACAAGAAATGTTATAAATATATGAGGTATTCTATTCATTTTTCAAAGCACAACCAGCAGGATTGTATGCGTTTTTTTAAGGTTAATAAGATTCATTCCTAAATAGATTGTTTTGAAATCAGGTTTTTTCTATTCAAGTCCAAAATGAAGCAATTAAATACACATAGCCTTGGCAAAGATTATTTTATTTTTGCAATTTCATTTTCATTCAGTTTTTTAGGGTTGTACCGAATAGAAATTGTGTCATTTATATGTATCCTTTTTTTGAAGTACTCATTATAATACTGTATTTGAACTTCATAGCTTGCAAATACAATTTTGTCGTTTGCTTTAAATTGATAATTTATATTATAATTATCAACAAATTCACCACCCATATCATTCATTCTATAATTATTATGTACAATGTTTTTTACTATAGCAAATGTCAAGATTCCATTTTTTGCTAAATTTTGAGATTTGTTTCTTTCTAGGCGCCATAAAAACAGAAATGTCAATATTAAAACAAGAAGTACGTAAAAAACATTTTTACCAGTTTTAATATTTTCCTTTTTCACCTTTTCAATTTTATCTTTTCCCTTTTGAAGAAGTTCAAATGATTCGGTATATTTTAATAACTCTTTATTTTTTTTAAATTGAATCAATTGTTTTTTTTAATAGTTACCAATGTAGTTGAATTAGATTAGTAGCGTTGTTCAAACACCGAATTTAGTAAATACAAAACCAACCATCAAATCTACGAGGACATTCATGCGTAGTCTTGCTCTAGCAATTAGTTTATACTGTTATAGCAATGGTTATTGTTCGTTTTTCTCTTTCCAAAATATCTTCCTCATGTAAATGATCATTGTCTACTTCATTAGATTTTTCACTCAAGTTTCTCTTTGCCAATTTGTTTGGCCCTACGTTTTTTTTCTTCTCAGTATTTTTGCGATACGACTAAATACAATTTGTGCTACATTCCACATATATAGTTCAGCATCAGTTGTGTTATTAAACTGAATAACAACAGTATCAATATCTCCGTAATACTCCGTAAAACTCTGGTATCCTGGAACCCATCCAGAATGTTTGTACTCGTAAATGGACGCATAGATTTCCTGTCCTCCTTCTTTAAACAATGAACCATCATTTAATGCTCTCAAAAAGACACCAACATCTTCTGCTGTAGCTAACATTCCATAGTCTTCAGTCTTTAAATCGTACGGATATCCAATATGATATCCACTCATCACATTATCCATATTCACCTCACTAAGCGAACTGAATGTATTATTCAATTTGAGTGGGATCAAAATTTTTTCCTTGATATATTGGTGACGGCTATACCCCACCACTTGCTCTATCAGTTTTCCTATCAGCAAATAATTAGTATTTGAATACCCATAATCTTCACCTGGTTCAAAGTTAGCAGGTAAATCAAGTGCGAGTTCAAGGGTTTCTTCTCGGGTTTCCGGTGGATTTTCCCAGTAATTACCATAGTCAGTATAATTTGGAATACCACTTCGATGTTGTACCATCAATTTCAAGGTGATTTTTTTTGCATTTTCAATTCTTCCCACAAGTTCTGGAAAGTAATCTGCAAGTGTTTTATCTAGAGACAATCGTTTCTCATTCACTAACTTTGTAATAGCAACTGCATGATATAACTTACTGACACTAGCAATCTTAAATAAGGCTTTCGGATCTGCAGGTATTTCATTTTTTCGATCTTTAAAGCCAGCAGTATAAAATGCGGGTGGTTTCCCTGCTTCATCTACATAAACAATCATTCCGTCAAATCCATGACTAATTGCTTCATTTACTTGTTCTTGAACCGTATTAGGTAATGGTAAAATCCAAGCCTTAACCAAAATCCATGGTACAAATGCCAATGAGCTGATACTTGCAATTATAAATATAATTTTAAATATTTTTTTCGTTTGTTTCTTCTTCATACTATTTCAGGGTGACGTGTTTTTTATTGTTCACCATAATTCTTTTTTTAACCATTCTAGTACTTCAGCTTTTGTAAAAGAATATAGAGAACTTCCATGATATCTTCCTGTAAGAATACGTTTTTTTCTTCTTGTAGGTTCTGTTTGTTGATAAAATTCTTCTGCCATTTCATCAGCCATATACCTTTCTACCTCATTATCACTAGCGATAAAAAAAGCAGATCCAATTTTGTTCCTTTTGTATGGAGGTGGAATTCTAACATTCTGTGGAAAATTGATTGCTCTTTTTGCAGCGGCAGTTACAGAAAACAAAACGATGGTTTCTATATGAAGATCCCAAAGAACAACACCAGCAGTTAAAATATTAGATCCATATGAAGAGCCAATGGCACCTATTTTCCCAGATTTAAATTGGTTGTTGTTTTCTATCCAATCAATGACTGCTTTTAAATCTGTAATAGGAAATGTAAATTCTCCACTCACTTGAGGATCAGATTTGCCATGCCCTCTAATGTCCATACTTACAACATTGTATCCTGAATTATACAAATCTTGAACTGTTTCTCTACGATCTATCCATAATTCTTTAGTACCTCCTCCACCATGTAGCAGCAATATTGTAGGCCTATAATCTATACTATCTTTATTTGTAATTGAAAATAATGAGATTTTAAAATTATCTTCAGAGGTAATTTTAAACTCATGTCTACTTAGGTTCTTTTGCGAATATGTATTTAAACACACAAATAAGAATATAAAACCAATGGCTAATTTTTTCATGATAATGGTTACTATTGTAGTACTAAATTAAATAGATTTTTTTTGATGTACAATAAAGTGTTAATTCTGTTATTTTTTTATAGTTAAGTTTGCCATGTATCCAGCCTAAGAAATTCCGTTAGTATCTCTGCGAAGTTGAAGGTACGATTCTCGCAAAGAAGTTTGTAATAGTAAATTATTTCTGGTTTTAATAAAAATCAACGAAGAATAAAAGACCATCGAAACACAGATACTACACCAATAAGGCCTTGATATATGTATGATTCCCTAAAGTAAATTGATGTTATGAATGCAGAGAACAACCACGTTTTATTGGTATTTCCTAATAACTCTGCCAATCCTTTCATATAATAACCACGAAACAGAAATTATTCTCCAAACGCAGCAAATATCCACACAATGAATAGTAAAATAAGATAACTCGCAAAATTACCTCTAACATCATCTATAGAAGATAAATCATAATCGCCTTACCACAATTGAAGTAACGGATCTATACACAACGTAAATACAGCAAACAATCCTAATACAATTACGGTACTTTTTAATACGGTTTTTCTAGTAATCTTCTGTCCGATTCCAAATTTAGACCAATCATATTAACTTCTTTTTAATACTAGGAAAGCAGTATTCAATGCAATGAAAAAAACAAAATTTCTATCTATAAAACCAAATAATGACGCAACCAGCATTATTATAAATACTGCATACGGTTTGTTTAAGAAATTATAAAATTTTGTTTTCAAAACAGTTTTAAAGTCCAAATATGATAATTGTCAATACCTATCTAAAAAAGCAAAAAACAGCTATTTCTACCTGTTTTTATTATAGTATCTTAAATGCTACATCACTTTTAATATTCATTGCAAACGGTGGTTTTAGCCTTGCTTTGTAGACACTTTAAAAGAACTCTTTGTGTGAAATTTTGCTTACAATTTTCCAACCTTCTTTTGTTTTAAGCATATTCATATAATCTATATATTGGTAAGTTTTATACTTGGTAGACAGTTTTACATTGGCAGTAGTACCAGCAACATCTATAAAGTAAATTTTACTTTCAAAAGACCTGGTTTTGGTATTTGTAAAATAAGAGAAGAATTTTTCTATGGTTCGCTCTGTATAATCTCCATTCCCATTTATAAACTTTAAGGTAGCATTTGGGTGAAATGCTTTTCTTAGCAGATCTGGGTTGTCGGTACGTGAACCCTCAAAGTATAAATTGATTTTTGCTTCAATAGCTTTTTTATCATTTAGCTTAATTGCTACTTTTATCAGAGTCCCTTTTTCATCATAAAATTTCCAGGCACCAATATCAACACCTTTTTCTTTACGCCCCACTTTACGTAATGACGTATTTTTATGATAGTATTTCCATTGGCCGGTTTGTTTACCGTTGGTATAGTCTCCTATGGCTCTTAAAGCACCATTGTTGTGGTAGTATTTCCAAAGTCCTACGTCTTTTCCGTTTTTATAGCTTCCAATAATTCTTAATGTGCCATTGTCATAATAGTATTTCCATTGGCCATCTAACTTTCCATTTGTATAATTACCGGTTTTACTAATTTTTCCATTTTCAAAATAGTAGTTCCAGATGCCTGTATCTACACCATTTGTTTTGGTTCCAGAAACTTTTAAAGTACCGTTATCATAATATACGTTTTGCTGTTGTGCGTAAGTACTAATTGTAAGTAATACCACTACAATACTTATAACTGCTTTTTTCATACTTCTAATTATTTTAATGGGTATAGTACTTCTTATTTATTTGGATTGAGTGCCATGATAACTTTAGCATCTACCCAATAGATATCTGCTCTGTTACCACCATAACCTCTATGGAAAAAGAAATATTTACCATCTGGAGTGATGCTACCATAAGCTTCTGAAAATTCTGTATTTATGGTATCTCCTAAATTAATAGAAGTTCCCCAAGAACCATCTTTTTGACGAAAAGAAATGTATAAATCGGCACCACCATAACCACCTTTTTCTCTCTGATCATCCCAGATTACATAAGATTCATCTGGTGCAATATAGGGATGCGCATTCCAATCTCCAATATCTTCAATAGCTACCGCTTTAGGTTCTTCATATGTTCCTTCAATGATTCTTGAATAACGAAGCGGTCCAGATTCACTGGCCTCATCAAAATAATAGGTTCCGTTAGCTGCAACAGTAAGACGCATAATTCGGAATTTATCAAAAGGAGCACCAAGACTTTTTTTCTCAGACCAACCCGTAGCAGTTTGTTCTCTGTATCTTTTTCCCAAGTGCATGGTTTTACCATCTTGAGTAATAAACGGCTCTCCTGCTCTATTCTCGATTAGTGATTCTGTCCATTTGTTATCTTCTAACTTTACAACAACCAGTGCATTCTTTTCATAGGCTCCTCCTCTTCTTCTAAAATAGAATTCCTTTAGATCTGGAGAAAAGACACCAGCTGCCTGTCTAAATTCAGTTTTAATAATTTCTGGCGCAAACAATTCAGGAGTTAAACCGGGTGGCTTTTGCCCTAGATAGGTTTCTTTATTGATTCTTGTAGCATCATTTTTTTTAGGCTGTTTATTAGTGTTACAAGCACCTAATAATAGTGCGCATATACATATAAATGTAAAAAATCCTTTTTTCATTGTTCTATGGTATTATTTGATTCTTTGTTGACAAACGGATATTGAATTCGCATCAAAATGATGTTTGCTAAACTTATTGTTCTTTATTAAAATAGGCCTTTTTTAACTTGCTGATAACTTCAGTACTTGCCCAATAAAAGTTTGGTACGCCACCTTCTTCATTGTATCTGCTAAAGAATAAGTACTTACCATCTGGAGTGATACTTGGGCATGTTTCACCAAAATTAGAATTCACTTCACTCCCAAGGTTTATTGCTTTTGACCATGTTCCGTCTTTCTCTTTAAAATAGACATAGATATCGCTTTTTCTTTGGGCGTCTTCTCTGTTTCTTGAATTTACTACGATATAATCTAGAGTTGGTGACATAAACGCATGCACACCTCCAATTCCTGCTTCGAATACATCTGGAAATTCACCGTTTTTATTGGGAGCATAATAGGTTTTACGCTTCGAAATATTGAAATAATACAAATCTCCGTTTTTTGCTTGATTCAAATAAAAAACGAAATCATCATTTACAGGCGAATCAAGTTGAGTCGCTTTACTCCAAGAATTTCCTAGACGATTTACAGTCCAAATCTTCACTGATTCTTTATGTTCTGGCAAGGTAAACTCGTCATGTGCAGTAAAAAAAATCTTATCTCCTTTAGGGCTGATAAACGGATGCATTTCTCCCACTTTTTTGCCTGCTGTAAAGTCTAGTTTTTGAACTGGTTTCCATTTATTATTTTCTAATTTTGAAAAATAGATACTTGGATCTTCGTCTTTATGATTAGCAGAAAAATAAACTTCATCTAAATCTGGAGAAAACGAGATTCCATGTTCAGATCTTCCATTTACTGAAATAATTCCTGGAGCAAATATCTCTGCAGTTAAACCCGGTGGCTTTTGCCCTAGATAGGATTCTGCATTTTTTGGAGTATCACTTTTTTTTGTGTTTTGTTTTTTAGTATTACAAGCATTTAAAAATAGTGCGAATACAGGTATTAGAATAATATATATATTTTTCATTTTGTTGTTTTCTTGGTTATTGTTTAGGTCTAAGTTCTTCGATTATGCTGGCATCTACCCAGTGTATAACAAATCTTCTATTAAAGAAGAAGTATTTTCCATCTGGTGAAACATAGCCGCCATTTTCTTTGCCTGTTGTATTTATTTTATCGCCCATGTTTATGGCAGAACCCCATGAACCATCTTTCTGTTTAAAACTGATATACAAATCAGTACCACCATAGCCATTTTCTCTTTCGCTATCCCAAATTAAATAAGATTCATCTGGTGCAATAAATGGATGCGCTG
>MAAC01011376.1_pt1 | contig 31331 bp, 25 predicted proteins | sample 1115981 | NCBI WGS metagenome assembly MAAC01 (sample SAMN04961126, study PRJNA320927) | seawater metagenome | isolation source: sample BD02T64 sea water enriched with oil for 64 days | place: USA:Gulf of Mexico | collected 2013-07-27 | reverse complement strand
TTGTCTCCAAACTTTAAGTGTTAGATTCATGCCCGCCATTACTTGTAACTTCTTTGTTTAAGTTCAATATTTTCGTAAACCAACTCTTCCTTATGAAGGTTTGGCGCTGTTTCTACAGAGGTATGCTCCCAAGCGGCAACATATTTGAAGTCATCATCATTACGAAGTGCTTCCCCTTCTGCAGTTCGGTGTTCTTCTCGGAAGTGACCACCACAAGATTCCTCACGGTGTAATGCATCAATACACATCAATTCACCAAGTTCGATGAAATCAGCTACTCGAAGTGCTTTTTCCAACTCTTGATTCATTCCATTTGCAATACCAGGAACTCTAACATCGTTCCAAAATTCTTTTCTAATTTCTTTAATCTCAGCGATAGCCTTCTTAAGCCCTTCAGCATTACGAGCCATACCACAGTTATCCCACATGGTTTTACCCAATTTTTTGTGGAATGTATCTACAGATTGTGATCCTTTATTAGAAAGTAACTTTTCTATACGTGTAGAAACTTCTTTCTCCGCTTGATCAAATTCTGGTAGATTCGTAGAAATTGCTCCTGTGCGAATTTCACTCGACAAGTAATTTCCAATTGTATAAGGTAATACAAAGTAACCATCAGCCAAACCTTGCATCAAAGCAGAAGCACCTAATCTGTTTGCTCCGTGATCGGAGAAGTTAGCCTCACCACCTGCGAACAATCCAGGGATAGTTGTTTCCAGGTTATAATCTACCCAGATACCACCCATTGTATAGTGAATAGCTGGATAAATTTTCATTGGTACTTCATATGGATTCTCAGCTGTAATTTTTTCATACATCTGGAATAAGTTTCCGTATCTAGCTTCAACAGCATCTTTCCCAAGACGGCTTATTGCATCAGAGAAATCCAAATAAACTGCATTTCCAGTAGCATTTACACCATACCCGGCATCACATCTTTCCTTTGCAGCTCTAGATGCAACATCACGAGGAACCAAGTTCCCGAATGCAGGATATCTTCTTTCTAAGTAATAATCTCTATCTGCCTCAGCAATATCTACCCCTCTTTTCTCTCCGCGTTGAATCGCTTCAGAATCTTCTTTTTTCTTAGGAACCCAAATTCTTCCATCGTTACGAAGAGATTCAGACATCAAAGTTAACTTTGATTGGTGATCTCCGGTAACTGGAATACAGGTTGGGTGAATCTGTACATAACAAGGATTTGCAAACATTGCACCTTTCTTGTGTGCTTTCCATGCTGCGGTAACATTCGATCCCATTGCGTTGGTAGAAAGGAAGAATACATTTCCATATCCACCAGAACCTAAAATTACAGCGTGTGCACTGTGTCTTTCAATCTCACCAGTTATGAGGTTTCGAGCAATAATTCCTCTTGCCTTACCATCTACCAATACAACATCCAACATCTCGTGTCTGTTGTACATAGTAACTGTACCCTCATTAATCTGACGACTTAATGCTTGGTATGCACCAATCAATAACTGCTGTCCCGTTTGACCGCGGGCGTAAAATGTCCTCTGGACCTGAACCCCACCGAAAGAACGGTTTGCAAGGAACCCTCCATACTCACGCGCGAATGGTACACCTTGGGCAACACATTGATCTATAATATTTGCAGAAACCTCTGCTAGTCTATATACGTTTGCTTCTCTGGAACGATAGTCACCACCTTTGATTGTATCGTAAAACAATCTGTAGGTACTGTCTCCATCATTCTGATAATTTTTTGCAGCATTGATCCCACCTTGAGCAGCAATAGAGTGTGCTCTACGTGGAGAATCCTGGAAACAGAAACATTTTACATTGTAACCCATTTCACCAAGAGATGCCGCTGCAGCTCCACCAATCAACCCTGAACCAACAATAATAATATCAATGGAACGACGGTTTGCTGGATTTACTAACGAACTATCTGCTATATGTTTGGTCCATTTATCCGCTAATGGCCCTTCAGGTATGTTAGATTTTAACTTTGTCATAATTGAATGCTAATAGCTTATTTAATGAAACCGAAATATATTGGGAAGGCAACAAAGCCGATAGTAATTAAAATCGCGAAAAGCTTTCCAGCCATTTTAATACCTGGTGTATATCTTTTGTGATTCAATCCCAAAGATTGGAAAGCAGACTGAAAACCATGATTCAAGTGCATTCCTAAAATAAGTAAGGCAATAACATATCCAGCAGAATAATATTTTATTCCGAAAGCTTTAACTACTACATCGTACATATCCTTTACTTGCTCTCCTTCGATCATCACCTGACCAACCTCACCAAACTTATACGTTACCAAGAAAGTATTCAAGTGTATAATAATGAATGCCAAAACAAGAGAACCAGTGATTCCCATGTTACGAGAAACCCATGTACTTCTTTTTTTATCCATTGCATACTTTACAGGTCTAGCCTTTCTATTGGCTCTCGTCAACATTACTGCATCAACGGCATGTACAATAATCCCTAAGAATAAAATGATTTCAGCAATTCGAATCATACCATTTGTTGACATGAATCTTGTGTACATATTGAAATCGTCTGGAGAATAGAACAAAGCTAAATTTCCGACTAAGTGCACAATAAGAAACGAACAGAGGAATAGCCCGGTTATGGCCATCAAAATCTTTCGTCCAAGAGAACTAGAGAATAATCCCACAGAAGTACTCATACAATACTTGTTTTATTTTAAAAAAATGTTGTTTCACGGACAATCGTAATAAGTATCCGCATTCCTGCAAATTTAAGCTTTGTATAGCTAGATAACAAACTTAAGAATTATTCATAATGGTTCTTAATTGCGATTGCAAAATCGCAAAAGAAATGTGCAATTTAAACAAATAAAGGTTCTATTTCGATCAGGATAATGCCAATTTATTACACCTTATATTGAAGAATATACCTAATTTAGTTGAGAATTTTTTGGAACAGAAATAGCCAGACAATCATGAAATACGAAAAAATAAATGCTCAATTATTTATTGAGAATAGAGCTCGATTGAAAAATCGCTTAAAACCAAACTCCATTGCCATTGTTCAGGCCAATGATATAATGCCAACTAATGCGGATGGAGGCATGCCATTTAAGCAAAATGCAGACTTATTTCACCTAACTGGAGTAGATCAGGAAGAAAGCATTTTGGTTGTATTCCCAGATTCGTTTCACGGAAAACACAAAGAGGTCTTGTTTCTTAAGGAAACCAACGAACACATTGCAGTTTGGGAAGGAGCGAAACTAACTAAGGAGCAAGCAAAAAAGGCTACAGGAATAGAAACCATTTATTGGTTAGATAAATTCGACAGTGTTTTACTTACATTAATGAGTGAAGCGGAGAATGTATACCTAAATACAAATGAACACCTAAGAGCCAGGGTCGAAGTTGAGACAAGAAATGATCGCTTTATCAAGCGTATAAAACAACAATTTCCGCTCCATAGATATGATAGACTTGCACCTATCATGCATGCCATAAGATCTGTAAAACATCCTATTGAAATGGATCTTACACAAAAAGCTTGTGACATTACAGAAAAGGGGTTGAGAAGAATTTTAGAATTCGTAAAGCCAGGTGTTTGGGAATATGAGATTGAAGCTGAATTCATGCATGAATTTATGATCAATCGATCGAGAGGTTTCGCCTACGAGCCAATTGTTGCTTCTGGAGCAAATGCGTGTGTTCTTCATTATATAGAAAACAACCAGCTTTGCAACGACGGAGATCTCCTACTTATGGATGTAGGTGCTGAATACGCAAACTACGCCTCTGATATGACGCGTTGTATTCCTGTATCAGGTAAGTTTTCAGCAAGACAAAAGGAAGTATATAACGCTGTATTGCGCGTTAAAAAAGCCGCTGAAAAATTATTGATTCCTGGAGCAATGCTTCATGAATATCACATTGCCGTTGGTTCCCTTATGGAAAAAGAATTGGTAGACCTGGGATTGATAACGATGGACGACATAAAAAACCAAGATCCTGAATGGCCTGCTTATAAGAAGTACTTCATGCACGGAACTTCCCACTATCTTGGCTTAGATGTTCACGATGTAGGCTCCTGGACTAAACCAATTGAAGCAGGAATGATATTCACATGTGAACCAGGCATCTATATTCCTGAAGAAAACCTGGGTATTCGAATTGAGGATGATCTGATTGTCAGTAATGAAGGAGCCCCAATCAATCTGATGAAAAATATTCCTATTGAAGTGGAAGAAATAGAGGACTTAATGAATAATTAAGCCTTATAATATCTCAAAAAAGCCGAATCAATAGTGTATTGATTCGGCTTTTTTTGTGCTCATTAGTAAAGTACTGAAAACAAAAAAGGTCATCCAAATGGATGACCTTTTTAATCTATTCAACTAAGTAGAATTACTTAGTGATAACAAACTTGTTTGTGAATACTTGTCCGTTTTTGAAAACTCTAGCAAAGTAAACGCCAGAAGTTAACCCAGACGACACTGCGTCAAGTTCAACTTTATTGTTTCCTGCATTGTATACCTTCTCAACAACTCCGTGAGACTTACCAAGGATATCAACAACCTCAACCTTAACATTTTCATCCTTCACAAGATCAAAAGATAATGTTACATCACCTTTAGATGGGTTAGGGAATAAGTTAATAGAAGTTTCGAAGTCATTTTCATCGATCCCTAGAGCAGGTCCCTCTTCAGTGATGTAGAAGTTATCCAGATACATGTAGTTACCTTTCGTTCCGATATAGTCGATTCTAAATTGAGTCTTAGCCTTTCTCTGCGCATTTCCCAAAGTCTTGCTAAAGATTTTCCAATCTCCTTCTTGTGGCGTCCACCAGTTATCGTAAATAAAGGTATCAGGTTTTGCTGATAATTCTTCTTCTTCAACAGTATTCTCCGGAGATGGTCTATTTGAAGAATAGAAGAATCTTTTCCATTTTGCAGTACTTCCACATGAATTCTTATAGTAAACGATAAATCTATCATCCGTACGAGTCTCTCTATTAGCATAAGCAATTTCGAAGTTCATTGAAGCGTTACTGCTCATATCCGAAAGATCCATAACCGGGGTAAACATAGAGTGTGTAATACGCTCCGCACTTTGGTATGACCCAATTTTAACAGCTCCGCCATGAGAATCACTGGAAGTACCAGAAAGGTCTACCCATCTCCATGTAGGATCATCTTGAGGAACTACATCGAAAGAATTGAAAGCTGTACCGTGAACACTTGTCCAATCATTGAAGTCCATGTACATTTCTCCTGTATAAGAAGCATTTTCCGGAGATACATGAATATAATTTTTCAAAGTAATAGTCGTTGAGCCAACAGCATTCGTCACAGTTAAAGTTACATCGTAATGTCCAGCTATAGCATAATCTACAGACGGATTATCATCGTCAGAAGTAGCAATATCTCCACCTTCAAACTCCCAGGCAAATGTAGTGCTTGCGTCAGTATAGAAAGAATTCTCATTGAAGGATACATCAGAACCTTCACAAATCCATCTATTAGAATGAGTGAAATTTGCATATGGCTTTAAAGTTAATGCATCAAAATCAGGACCAGTACCTGTAGCTTCAAGGTTTTCTGCCGACCAAATCTCATCTCTCAATGCTTCCATAGCACCTCTCATAACGTCAGCCTGACCAAATGTAAACATATTCTGACAATTAGAGTAATCCATATAGTTCATGAACATAGTACCGTAACCATCATCAATACACGCACCAGCTAATTCTGGGTAAGAAGGACAACTTGAACCGTGGTCAATCTTTTGTTGAGGCGTATCATCTATACCATCATCGGCCTCACAGCCTTCTTCATCAGCCCAGATATGTCTCAATCCTAACCAGTGACCAACCTCGTGAGTAAGTGTTCTACCAGTGACAGGACCGGAATTAATTTGATCTGTACGCGCCATAATCCCATCCGTTCTTGGCTGAAATACCAACTGAGTTGGGAACTGAGCAAATCCTAACAGAGTACCACCTGGTTCATCTACAAGGTTATCCAAAGTCCAAACATTTAAATATTTGTGTGGATCCCATTGACTGATTTTTTTACCAATACTTCTCCATTGAAGATTGGAGAAACCACCTTCTGGCATTACTCCTCCAGCAGGTTGCTTCGTCGATGTTCTTTCACTATAAATTCTTTCCACCCCATTTGTTGGGTTTCCATTAGGGTCTATTTTTGCAAGCTCGAACCTGATTCTTGCACTAGAAGCATATTTCCAACCTCGATCCAATTCAATCATATTCATTTGAGAAGTAGAATACCCAGCAGTTACACTATGTGCAACACCATTTTCCTTATTCTCAATACGAATTGCAGCAGTATTAACTACCCCTTGATCTATAACAGTCAAAGTGATTTCAGTAACTAAAGCATCTCCAACGAAAATATCGTCTTGATCACCAAACAGCCCGTTTACAATAACTGATGAACCTACAGCAGATGCTGAGAAATCATCTAAAGCATTTATTACATTAGCAACTTCAGTCGCAACATCTGAATTAGTAACCGCTGCAGAAAGATCTACAGGTACACTAACAGTTTCTGAAGGAGGCTGAGCGCTATCCGATAAAGCAATATAGCTAATTTCTCCTACTGGGTTTGTTAAAGCAATATATCCAGTAGAACTAGAATAATTAGCCAAATCTGAAGCTCCAAATACTAAACTAGTCGACTCTCTAACAGCGTCTGACTCATTAAAAATATCTAGCTCAAGATCAGCAGAAACTGAATCAACTAAGGCATTAGCAATAGCATCAGCTAAATAATAGCTATTTTGAACATCCCTAATCTCCAGTTGAACATATTTAATTTCCTCACCATCTACGGGTTGTATAGTAAGTGGGCTTATATATTCTTTATCCTTGAAGTATACTACATACTTAGTTCCGGTAGGAACATTGAATTCTAGATCATCCGTGATAGTTGGAGCAGCCTGGAATAACAAATACTTATTTGGCGCAGCGTATCCACTTATGTCCTCAGAAACAAAATCTAAACGATTGATATCAGCTCTGTACCTGAAAGCATTTGGCGTACTCGAAGCATCTGCATTCAAACGTAAGAAATCATCATTTAAGACTTTCATTTGATCAGCAATCTTATCATACGAAATGTTGGCACTACCATCCTGATGATATACATGAAATACTACAGGAATTGTACGTACCTCTGCATCCTCAGCCTGGACTGTCTTAGCATTCGTTAATTTATTGTTCGTTTTGGCCAGCATGTAACGTCTGAAATCTTCTTTAGAATTCAGATATTTTTCAAGCAACTCAGGTTGGTTCTCATATTCTTTAAGAACATCCTGTTCATTGCTCCCACACTTGGTATCTTGTGCTTGTAAATTTACCCCTACCATTAGGGCAATTGCAGCAAGTATACTCTTCTTCATAAGTACAGAATTTTGTTTTACAAATCGGAAAAAAAATATTCACAGACATCAAATTTACACAAAAATTTCTATGAAAATGATTAAAAAAGGCTTGATTTCTAAACAAATAAAAAAGGCCCACCAATTGGCAGACCTTTTTTATTTGAGAAAACCCCTTGTTAATTTATGTTAACATCTGATTTCCTTTATGTTAGGATTATTGTTTTAAAACTCAATATCAACATTAAGCTTATCCGCAATCATCTTTTTAATTATATTTTTTAATTCAGTAATTTGAATATTAGCCAAACTTTCATTTGCAAAAGCATACGTCAAGAGTGCTTTAGCCTCTTTTTCGCCTATTCCTCTACTTCTCATAAAAAATAAAGCATCTTTATCTAGTTGTCCTACAGTACAACCATGAGAACACTTTACATCATCTGCAAAAATTTCCAACTGAGGCTTAGTATCCAATTGTGAAAACTCGCTTAACAACAGATTATTATTCTGCTGAAACGCATTGGTTTTTTGTGCATCTTGACGAACAATAATCTTCCCATTGAAAACACCTTTACTTGCGGTGTCATAAATACCTTTGTACATTTGATTAGAATAGCAATTAGGCATTGCATGATCCACAAAAGTATGATGATCTATTAGGTTATCCTGGTCGGCAATGGTAATTGCACGCATATGAGCTTCTGCGTTTTTTCCATTGAATTTAAAATTCAAATTGTTACGAACAAAAGCGCCACTGAATGAAAAAGTATCCGCCTGAGCATACGAATTACCTTCCTGCTCAATCCAGGTATTATCGATAACCACAGATTGATCGTGATCATTCTGAACCTTAAAAATCTTCAAGCGGGCACCATCTTTCAAAAATGCCTCAGAAACCATATTGGTAAAAACCTTCGTGTTCTCCAATGAACAAACACGCTCCACTACAACCAAAGAAGAATTCTCTCCTAAAATAAAGAGGTTTCTCGGTGCAGCAAAACGACTTCCTTCCTTCGCTGTATAAACAAAATACAACTCAATAATTGGCTCTACTATCTGATTTTTACCTAAAACAACTACTAAACCATCTTGATATAAGGCAGTATTCATAGAAGTCAGCGCTTCGTCTTTTGGCAATGCAGTATTAAAGTACTCCTTCACTAATGCAGGATTTTCATCCTCCATTTTACGAAGTGTACTAATATTTAAGCCCTCAGGTATTGCATTAGATAAATTCTCACTGAACTCACCATCAACAAAGTACAACTTTATACTCCCTTCAAGTCCTAAATGATGGCCATTCAGAGACGCTTTTGAAAGACTAGGTTCAGAAGCCTGACAAAGAACATATTCATCATTCAGTATTTTCTTAAGATTGGTATATTTCCATTCCTCGTCTTTGATCGTTGGAAATCCATTCTTCATAAACTGGTCCCAGGATGCTTGCCTGTCTTTATTCCAGACATCCATCTCTTCTTGAGATACCTTTAATTGATTAAGCCATTCCATAGTTCCGATCTTACTTTAACCAATCATATCCCTTTTCTTCTAACTCAAGAGCTAGCGACTTATCTCCAGACCTCACAATTTTACCATTGTATAAAACGTGAACAAAATCCGGAACTACATAATCCAATAATCGCTGATAATGCGTAATTAACAATACAGCGTTATTTTCATTTTTCAATTTGTTGACACCATTTGCAACGACTTTTAGGGCGTCAATATCCAAACCTGAATCCGTTTCATCAAGAATTGCCAATTTAGGCTCTAACATCGCCATTTGGAAAATCTCATTTCTTTTCTTTTCACCACCAGAGAACCCTTCATTCATAGATCTACTTAAAAATTTAGGATCCATATCTAGTAATATCTGATTTTCCTTCATCTTTTTCAGCATCTCTTTAGCAGGCATAGGTTCTTGATCATTTGCCTTACGCTTTTCGTTGATAGCTGTTTTAATGAAATTAGAGACAGAAACACCCGGGATTTCAACAGGATATTGAAAAGAAAGGAAAACCCCCTTTCGCGCTCTTTCTTCTGGAGAATCTTCTAATAAGTCTTCACCTTCAAAAAAAATACTTCCTTCTAAAACGTCGTATTCTTCTTTACCTGCAATTACAGCCGACAAAGTACTTTTTCCAGAACCATTTGGCCCCATAATAGCATGTACCTCACCTGGATTAATTTGCAAATCTATTCCCTTAAGGATTTCATTATCTTCAATCCCTGCTTTAAGGTTTTTTATCGTTAACATAGTTTGTTTTCTTAGGTTTAGGTGATTATCCTACTGAGCCTTCCAAAGAGATGGCCAATAATTTTCGAGCTTCAACAGCAAACTCCATAGGTAATTTTTCCAGGACATCTTGACAATATCCATTCACTATTAAACCTATGGCTGCATCCGTCCCAATTCCTCTTTGGTTGCAATAGAACAATTGATCTTCACCAATCTTGGAAGTAGTAGCCTCATGTTCTACCATTGCAGTTTTATTTCTAACTTCTATGTATGGGAAGGTGTGAGAACCACAGGTATCTCCCATTAATAGAGAATCACATTGAGAAAAATTTCGTGCATTTTCTGCAGATTTAGTTATTTGAACCAATCCGCGGTAATTACCGTTACTTTTTCCTGCGCTAATTCCCTTTGAAATTATTGTACTCTTTGTATTCTTACCGATGTGGATCATCTTCGTTCCCGTATCTGCTTGCTGGTAATTGTTGGTAACAGCAACCGAGAAAAATTCACCAATTGAATTATCTCCGCGAAGAATACAGGAAGGGTATTTCCAAGTTACAGCCGATCCGGTCTCAACTTGTGTCCAAGATATCTTAGAATTCTTATGACAAATACCCCGCTTGGTTACAAAGTTGAACACTCCACCTTTACCCTCTTTATCTCCAGGATACCAGTTTTGAACGGTAGAATATTTTATTTCTGCATTATCCAAAGCAATCAATTCAACTACAGCAGCGTGCAATTGATTTTCATCCCTTTGAGGAGCAGTACATCCTTCCAGATAACTCACATAACTAGATTCATCAGCAATTAACAAGGTTCTTTCAAATTGTCCGGTACCTGCTTCATTGATTCTGAAGTAGGTAGAAAGTTCCATTGGACAACGAACGCCTTTTGGTATATAACAAAAAGAACCATCACTAAATACAGCCGAATTTAAGGCCGCATAATAATTGTCTCTCATAGGTACTACTGTACCTAAATATTTTTTTACTAATTCAGGATGCTCTTTAATAGCATCTGACATGGAGCAAAAAATAATGCCAATTTCCGCTAGCTTGTCCTTAAAAGAGGTCGCTACAGATACCGAATCTACAACTATATCAATAGCTACCCCGGAAAGTCTTTTTTGCTCTTCTAGTGAAATCCCAAGTTTTTCGAAAGTCTTTAACAACTCTGGGTCTACCTGATCCAAGCTCTCAAGTTCAATTTTCTGTTTCGGTGCTGCGTAGTAGGTAATCTCCTGAAGATCTACCTTTTTATATTTGACATTTGCCCATTCCGGCTCAACCATTTTCAAAAATGCTCGGTAAGACTTCAATCTCCATTCAAGCATCCATTCGGGCTCCTCCTTTTTCGCAGAAATTAAGCGAACAGTCTCCTCCGACAATCCCTTAGGGATTTTATCTGATTCTATATCCGTTACGAACCCGTACTTATAATCGGAACTCGTTACTTCTTCGAGAATTTGATCCTCTTCTGACATACGTCAATTATTTTTGGTCTGATTGGTGTTAATCTAAACTGCGAAGCTCTCTCCACAACCACAAGTTCGTGAAGCATTGGGATTACTGAAAAAGAACCCCTTTCCATTCAATCCTCCAGAATAGTCTAAAATAGTCCCTATCAAGTAAATCATAGATTTTTTATCAATCAATACCCGTACTCCATTATCCTCTAGTATTTTATCCTCCTCCCCTTGGTTGGAATCAAAATCTAGCTTGTAGGAAAGTCCAGAGCATCCGCCACTGGTCACGCCTACTCGTATGAAGCTATTTTCCAGCACTTTACCCTCCTCGTCCATGAGGCCTTCAAGTCTTTTCTTAGCTGTATCTGTTACTGAAATCATATGATTTGTTATTGAAATGGTGCTTTAGCTACCGCAAAATTACGAATTTATTATTTAAAATTATTCTAGATTAGAATAAAAGAAGAGGGGAAGATTAATTCCTTTTCCACAATTAATTATGAAATTTTAAATAAATAAAGAAGCTATTATACTATCGGAAACCAGCCTTCCTGATGGAGTCAATACAACCACATTTTCCTTGCGCTGAATGTGACCAGAAGGGAGTTTTGGCAGAGTCCGCAATACATGAGACAGATGCTTTTCTCCAAATGCTTCAGAGATATCTTGTAGATTAATGCCCCAACTAGTTCTTAAGCCCGTCATTATATATTCATTGAATCTATCAGTCAAGGATAATTGCTCCCTTTCTGAAGGAAGTTCATTCGCTGCAATAGCATGCATATACTTTTTATTGTCTGCGCAATTCCAACTTCTGGAATCCCCATCAAATGAATGTGCCGATGGGCCAATTCCAATATATTTTTTTGCCTTCCAATAATTACTATTGTGCACAGCCTCAAATCCCGGCTTGGCGAGATTGGAAATCTCATAAAAATGATATCCATTTTCCTTCGCCCATTGATTCAATAGTTCAAAATGGCCCAAAGTGTTTATTTCCTTTGGAGCTTGCTTTCTCTTCTTTAATATTTGATAAGCTAAAGCTGTATTCTGCTCAACTGTCAAGGAATAACATGAAAGGTGGGTCACATCTAGTTTAGCTATTATTTCAAGATTTTCAAGCCAGCGTTCGTTGCTTAGCTGAGGCATTCCATATATTAAATCTACACTGTAGTTATGGAATCCGGAATCACGTATCAACTCAAGGCTTTTTATTGCCTCCTTACTGTTGTGCACCCTTCCTAAGTAGTTAAGGTCCTCATCGAAAAAGGATTGAATACCAACGCTAAACCTATTGATTGGCATTTGCTTATATGCAGCAATTTTACCTGGGTCTAAATCGTCGGGGTTTACCTCTAAGGTAATCTCTGCATCCGATTTAACTGTATAATGATTAAAAACAGCATCTAGAATATCCCTAAGTTGTTTTTCTGAAAGCAGTGACGGCGTTCCTCCACCAAAGTAGATGCTTTCTATGCCTTCCGTCAATTCATTTTTCCTTAACCCAATTTCCTTTATTATGGCTTCTACCATGTTTTGGCGATCCGATAATGCTGTTGAAAAATGAAAATCACAATAATGACAAGCCCGCTTACAAAACGGAATATGTATATAAATACCTCCCAACCTTACACTCTTTTCAAGATTACTCTAAAGGTAGTCCCCTTATTTAACTCAGACTTCAATACAAACACAAGTCCTTTGTGATAATCCTTTATGATTCTTTTCACCAAAGATAATCCCAATCCCCAACCTCGAGTTTTTGTGGTAAAACCAGGTTCAAAAACGGAGTTAAACCGAGTACTTTTTATTCCTTTCCCTGTATCCGTAATATCCAAATACACCTCTTTCTTCTTTGAAAACAAGTGTACTGAAATCTTTCCTTCGCCCTCTATTGAATCAACCGCATTACGAATGATATTCTCTACCACCCAAGAAAACAATTGTTCATTGAACCGTATTTGTATATCGCTCTCATCACAAGAAAATTCAAACTTAATTTTCTTAGAACTCCTTACCTTAAGGTAATTATAACCTCCTTTTACTACCGACACAATATTTCCCATCTCCAAACCAGGCTGTGCTCCAATTTTTGAAAACCTTTCGGTTATTACCTGAAGCCTGGCCAAATCTTTTTGAATTTCAGTTAATGTATCATCCGGTAAATCATACATTTTAAGCAGCTCAAACCATCCCAATAATGAAGACAATGGTGTTCCAATTTGATGAGCTGTTTCCCTGGCCATTCCCGCCCAGACTTGATTTTGCTCTGCTGATCTGGCGGTACTGAAAGCCCAATAAGCCAATGCTATAAATAAGCCTATGGCCAATAACATAACCAATGGAAAATACCTAAGCTGGGTTAATAAAGTAGAATTGGTATAATATAAAGTAGTAGAATAATTTTTTCCGGAAGTAAGATCCTTAAATCCTGAAATTTCAATTGGCCTAAAATCCAATTTCATCTCTTCGATAAGTCCTCTAAGGTATGCTTCGTTCTTCGCTTTTTTTTCGTCAATATTCGCTGTAAGCGCAATTTCGTTGTTCCAATTATTGACAATAATTAAAGGAACTGTAGTATTGTCTCTCGCAATTTTTTCGAGTAGATCGATATTTATATCTCCCTCTTCAAAATTAGCAAGCTCTAGATAGGCCATGGCCCAGACCTCCATCTTTTTCTTTTCCTCTTGCTTTAACTCAGCAACTAAGGCACTAGTGTAAATTAGCGATACTGCACTGATACTTAAAGCAGCAGTCAGCAGTAACCATTTCCACCATTTTTTAAATTGATAAATGGATCCCATAAGAGCAATTAAATTGGACTAAGCTATTCCGTAAAAAGGATAAAGGCCATAGATATTTCAAAAAATGAATTTTTATCCAAAGTCTGCGACACTTGAGGCTCAATATAATTATTCCCCAATCCTTGATACCACCTTAACTGAACGTCTACTTTTTGCTTTATATTATAACCTAAACCGTAATAGTAGCCTCCATTAACATAATTAAATATATTATGAGCGTCTTGACGGATACCTGTAGAAGGATCTTCTATTTCAGCATCAATTACCAAGTCAGCTTGAAGCCCAACAAAGGTGTACAGGTCATTAAAAGGCTTACTATTCATCGGATAATACCTTAACGCAATCGGAATACTAAAGTATTCTACATCAACATTTTGATACTCCTCCAATACATTGTCTTTAAAACTTTGGGCACGATATTGTATAGATGGCTCAAGAGCAAATTTTTCTCCCAACTTAACCGTATAGTATCCTGTTAACGTTGCTCCCGACGTGGAAACTTCATTTTCATTTTCTGTGGTATTGTAAGAAATTCTTATTCCCAACTCATTATTCTGAGCAGAAAGCGATTGAAATAACAAAAAAGATAAGCCGATAACAAATGACCTTAACATATAGTATAATTTAATTTGAACACCTATCAGTCCCGAATATCCGGGACTGATTTGGCATAAAGATAAATTATTTTTGTTTCTTCTTCATTTTAAGCATACCTATTTCTTTCTCTTCTAGATGCCTCCATTGTCCTCGCTTAAGATTTTTCTTAGTTAAATCAGCAAAAATTACACGGTCCAGTTTAGTAACAGTATATCCCAAAGACTCAAACGTACGCCTTACAATTCTGTTTTTACCGGAGTGTAATTCAATCCCCACTTCGTTTTTTCCAGCATCATCTATATAGGATAATTTGTCTGGCTTAATTTCACCATCTTCTAACACTAGCCCCATTTCCAATTTCTCAAAATCGGCTTGAGTAAAAGCCCTATCCAATACTACATGATAAATTTTACGAGCACCATGACTTGGGTGAGTAAGCTTCTTTACCAAATCACCATCATTAGTAAATAACAATACTCCTGTAGTCGCTCTATCCAATCTTCCTACTGGATATATTCTTTCATCACAGGCATTGTTAACAAGATCCATTACTGTTTTACGCCCTTGATCATCTTCAAGTGTAGTAATAAAGTCCTTAGGTTTATTAAGCAATACATATTGCTTTTTCTCCCCTTCGATTACAGTTCCATTGAAACGAACTTCATCTCCTTCTTTTACTTTATAACTTAAATCTGTTACCACCTCACCATTAATGGTAATTAATCCAGCCGAAATGTATTTTTCAGACTCTCTTCTGGAAGCAATTCCTCCATGAGCCAAAAATTTATTTATTCTTGTTTGATTCTTTGATGAAGCACTAGATCCTCTTTTTGGTAAGGCAAACTTTGTAACGGCTCCTTCCTTTTTAGCCTCTACCGGCCTACTTGAACCACCACCAGCAGCTATCCTGTCTTTTGCTCTATTTTCCGGATCCTGGTGCCTTTTGTAATTGTGAGTAGTAACATTCTTAGATTTTTTACGTGCATTGGATTTCCCCTCACGCTTACCACTCGTCATATTTTTTCCTTTTCCTGCCATCTTTTCTTTTTCAAATGTAGTCCATCTCCCCCGTTTATTGATCATGACAAGGAGCCGGACATGTTATACTGTAAAGAAACTTAAATACTTACACCCTAGTTTTAATCCTGGTGATAGCCTAGTTTCAATTTGCAAAATTATGATTGTTTTAACAAAGAGTAAAATAAAATGATGATTTGATTGAATAAATTTGATTGCTGCAAGCTTTTTTCCTCAGAATTACAGCTTAAAATCAGTCAAATTTATCAATTTTTACTTTTATCCAACAATTTGATTTAATTCAATTTTTCGGACTCCTCCATTCTAACAATCACAAAATCAACCACTAATGAATTATTTTAAATTTCACCCTCTGCCACTTCAAGTTTGGCACAGTCATTGCCAAACTAAATATGCATGATTAGTTACCATGCATCATAGAACTTTGAAGATAAATTTCTATCAATATCATTTAAAGTTTTAGGGATTTAGGTGTTAGGGCTGTCTGGAGAGACAGCCCTATTTTTTTTATGCTATTACTGAGCCTTCTTTCACTTTTGCTTCAGAAGGGTTGATCAACTTCAAAACTCCATCGCTATCTTCAGCCATAAGAATCATTCCTTGGCTTTCGACACCTCTTATTTTTCTAGGCGCTAGATTCACCAAGATACTTACTTGCTTTCCGATTAATTCCTTAGGAGTGAAATGTTCGGCAATACCAGAAACTACAGTCCTGGTATCTATCCCCGTATCCACTTCAAGTTTCAATAGTTTTTTCGCCTTCTTCACCTTTTCGGCAGACAAAATAGTTCCAACACGTATATCCATCTTTTGGAAATCGTCGAAACTCACAGCTTCTTTTTCGGGCTCTACTTTTTTATTGGCTTCTTCATTTGCCAATTTAATATCAGCCAAGCGCTTTTGTTGAGCTTCAATTTGATCATCATCAATTCGCTCAAAAAGTAATTCTGCCTTTCCAATCTGATGACCAGATAGCAACAATACCTCTGCCTTTGACTCCTCCCATGTTTTGGCTGAGAAATTTAGAATATTTCTCATTTTCTCAACTGTAAATGGTAAAAATGGCTCAGCTAGAATAGATAATTTAGCACATATCTGAAGTGAGATATTCAAGATCGTTTTAGCTTTTGCTTCATCCGTCTTGTAGGCTTTCCATGGCTCCTCTTCTGTTAGGTACTTATTTCCTAAACGAGCAAGATTCATCATTTCTAATTGTGCTTCTCGCAATCTATATTTTACAATAGAGTGCTCTACCTTGTCTGGATAGCTCTGCATTTTTTCAATCACCGACTTATCGATATCAGATAATTCACCTAACTCAGGAACAACTCCTCCCCAATACTTATTGGTCAATACAACCACTCTATTTACAAAGTTCCCTAATACTCCAACAAGCTCTGAATTGTTCTTAGTCTGAAGCTCAGCCCAAGTGAAGTCATTATCTTTAGTCTCTGGAGCCAAGGCGGTAAGTGTATATCTCAAACTATCCTGTTTTCCTGGAAAATCCTTTAAATACTCATGCAACCAAACAGCCCAATTTCTTGAGGTAGAAATCTTATCCCCTTCAAGATTCAAGAACTCCATTGCAGGTACATTTGTAGGTAAGATATAATCACCATGTGCCTTCAACATGGATGGAAATATGATACAGTGGAACACGATATTGTCTTTCCCTATAAAATGAATCAAATTGGTATCTTCATTTTTCCAATAATCTTCCCAATTCTTTCCTTCTTTCTCAGCCCATTCTTTGGTAGCCGAGATATAACCAACAGGTGCATCAAACCAAACATAAAGCACTTTATTCGCGGCCTCCGGAATAGGTACTTTTATCCCCCAATCCAAATCTCTTGTTACTGCTCGAGGAGACAAACCTTGCTCCAGCCACGATTTACATTGACCATATACATTGGTCTTCCAATCCTTTTTATGACCTTCTAAAATCCACTCTTTTAACCAAGGCTCATACTTATCTAATGGAAGGTACCAATGTTTTGTTTCCTTTACTTCTGGCGTATTTCCAGTTAGTGTTGAAACAGGATTTATCAAATCCATTGGGCTTAATGAAGTTCCACATTTTTCACATTGATCGCCATAAGCTCCTTCATTAGAACAATGAGGACAAGTTCCAGCAATATATCTATCAGCTAAAAACTGATTTTCTTTAGCATCATAGTACTGCTCCGATACTTTCTCAATAAACTCTCCTTGATCGTACAGCTTAGTAAAAAAATCTTGAGCAGTTTTATGATGACCTTCATTACTCGTTCTAGAATATATATCGAAAGAGATTCCAAAGTCCTTGAAAGAATCTTTGATTATCGCGTGGTATTTGTCTACTACCTCTTGAGGGCTAATCCCTTCCTTTTTGGCAGAAATAGTTATGGCTACTCCGTGTTCATCAGACCCACATAGATACACTACATCATTTTGCTTTAGACGTTGAAATCTAGCAAATATATCACCCGGTACATACACCCCTGCCAAATGACCGATATGAACTGGTCCATTAGTATAAGGTAAAGCCGCTGTAATTGTATATCTCTCTTTCTTTTCCATTTATTCAGATTTTAATGCTGACAAAGATACATTTATTTATATCCATTTAGCAGACAGTGAACTAATTTTCCCCCATCTCGAATAGCGAGAAATCCTTTCCCCATCTAAAAAAATCCTTAAATTGATACGCATAAAATTATTTCAACATGAAGACAAACCCGAAACTGATAAAAGGAAATACCATTGCACTTTGTGCCACCGCACGTTTTGTAGAGCAAAATATCATTGATCAGGCAAAAAAATTACTTAAAGATTCGGGATTCAAGGTTTTTATGGCCAGTAATCTTACCGTAAAACATCATCAAATGGCGGGAGATGATAATACGAGGGCACATGCTTTCCAAGCGCTACTATCAAATCCAGAAATTAAAGCTATTTGGTGTTTGCGTGGTGGATTTGGAGGGCTTCGAATTATAGATAAATTAGATTTTAAGGCACTTCTTGATCATCCAAAATTACTTATTGGATTCAGTGATTTCACCTCCATTTTAAACCATGCCGTAAACATGGGTGTTCCAGTCATTCATGGTCCAATGCCCATTCAACTATCAAAACTAACCACAAAGGCAAAGAATAGCTTATTTAGCATTCTCCATGGGGAGGAAGTGAGTTATGAATGGCCTCAAAACACAAGCAATCAACTCGGGAAATCTAAAGGGAAAATAGTAGGGGGAAATTTATCGGTGTTATATAGCCTCATTGGTTCGACTTCCTTCCCTAAACTCGAAGGCGCAATTCTATTCATAGAGGACATTGACGAATATGTCTACCATATCGACCGTATGATTCTTGCAATGAAAAGAGCAGGGGCATTCAAAGGACTAAAAGGAGTCGTGGTTGGATCGTTTACCGATTTGCATGACCATGAAATTCCTTTCGGGCAAAATTACCAAGAAGTTCTTCTGGAGTATTTTGGAGACCGAGACATTCCTATTGCCTTTGAATTCCCAGCGGGTCACCAAGATGACAACAGATGCCTAATATTAGGTGAAACTGTCACATTGGATGTTCAGGCCACTCATTCATCTTTAAAGTAAATGTTTCAATGAAACACTTGGAACTCGGTAATTGGGGAGAACGGTTGGCATGTAAGGAATTACAGAAGTCTGGATTTAAATTATTATTTAAAAATTGGCGATGGGAAAAGGCTGAAGTGGATATTATCGCCTACCATAAAAGGCTGCTGATAATCGTTGAAGTAAAAACTCGAAGTACTGACCAGTATGGATCTCCTGCAGAAGCAGTATCAAGGCAAAAAGAAGAGAAACTTCGGCAAGCAGCACTTGCATTTTTAGAATATTATGATTTAGACCTTGAATTGCGATTTGACATTCTTAGCATTATCGGTAATCCAAACTCATACAACATTGAGCATATTGAAGAGGCGTTTTAACCTAAGAAGAATTAGTTTAACTTTCTTTGAAGTAAGAAAGGGTAGAAAAATGCAAAAAACAGTAGTCCCGCTTGACGCTCCAAGGCAGATTCTGTCAAAAAACTAATCATCATCAGTAATATAAACATTAAAAATATCTGACTTTGATTTTTATGTCTTAACAATGGAAGAATAATTACCAGGACTAATAACAGTAAAGCAGGAATACCTAATGTGGCTAGTGCTTCCATATATTCATTATGGTAATTTAAGTTTTTGTCTCTTAACAAGTAATATCCGTCTCCAAGCCAAAACTGTATTTCACAGTCTTGCATTCTAGTTTGCAATTCATGAACTGCATCTCCTGTCCCCGCTCCAAATAGTATTGATTGCTGACTTATTTGAGCCATCCCATAATCCCAAATATAAATCCTTGGATTTGTATTTTTACCTCCATCAGGACTAAGTAATTGCTTTAGCTCATCAACACTTTCTACCACTTTAGGCCTTGTCACAGGATTGACAATTATCACTGCAGACAAAAGTGTGAAAAAGGCAATTGCACCTAGCCAGATCTTCCAACTGGAAATACGCCCTTTAAAATAATACATGAACAATACTGGCCCAACAATTAGCATAGATAGTAATTGCGCTCTAGCGCCTAATAGTAGGACCATTGCCGTAAACCAAACTATTGCAAATATATACACCCACCTTACTTTTAACCAAACCGGTGGACGAATAGCAAAAGCTATCATAATAAAGGCTGAGAAAGTATAATATATAGATAGGTAATTTTTCTTATTAGGGAATATTACGGACAATTTATGATATAAAAATTCTACAATGTCCCCAGACTCTAAATAGCGCAATAGGGCCAGAAACAAATCAAATACCGAAGCTATAAAACAGGCAAGAACAAATGTTACCAATACCTTTTTTATTTGATCTACTGTTAAATCTACTACTGACCAAACTACCCCGAATAAAAGAAGAGATACTTTTAACGATAATATTCTGCCTGCAAGATCTAAATCTTCCGAATAACTCATGCCTACCCAGTGAAGAAAATAATAAGCTAAAAGAAATAGAATAACCGGTCTAGCTTTCAGTCTTTTCCATTTCGCTGACCAATTTCCAGAAATCAAAACAAAAAAGGAGGAAAGAGATAAAGCGGCAGTCATTGGGAGCTTTGACATATCTTGAAATACCAGCCCAACAACGAAGATCAAGGCTAACCCAAAATAATATTTTTGCATGTTCTCCTCATCTCTCAGAAATGCCATTATTTTACCCATTCCAACTACTTTATTTTTTAACGTCTGTCTAGTGTTTTTATTTTAAATATTCACTTACAGTCGATGAAATATCAACGAAACTTATTTTTTAACTTTTGGATCCGAAAGAATGGATTTATACAAATCTTGATTATTCAATGTGCTTGAAGCTTCCAGAACAAACGGATCGCGTTTTAAACCTACTTGGATAGCTCCTTTTTGATAATAATACCTTGACACTATTTCAGTCAAAAGGAATTCATTTATCTGGGATCTATACTTATCCAAATCATTTCGTTTATTACTCTTGAGGTCAATAGAAAGCTGCTCATATGTCTGCTTAATGTCTTCGAAATATTTTTCAGCTTCAGCGGTTTCCTTTAATGCCTTTAAAAGCTCCTCCGTCCCAGTTTCATATTTATAATCCTTTCCTTCCAAATAGCTCTTGAAGCTATTGAAAATAGGATCATCTATATCGAAATTCTCTACGCTGGAAATTTCACTATTTTCACTGGCAAATTGATTACTAAAGTCAAAAATAAGCTGCTTGTTCAATAGGCTAAGAATAATATTTCCATACTCATCTTGTTTTACAACTCTATCTGGATCTACTCCCCCTCCATCGTACACGAGTCTATGATTTCTTGTTTCAAAAGGGTTTCTCAATGAGTCTGGCGTTTTCCCAACGCTTCCATCTTCATTTCTGTTGGAGTAATCCAACGCTTGAATGCATCTACCACTTGGAGTATAATACTTTGCAGTAGTGATTTTCACCTGAGAATTGTAAGGCATAGGTCTGGTTTGCTGAACCAATCCTTTTCCATACGTTCTCTTTCCAATTACAACTGCTCTATCCAAATCCTGGAGAGTACCAGCTACAATTTCTGAGGCTGATGCCGATCCCTGATTCACCAATACCACTATAGGAATTTCCAAATCTACAGGCTCAAATTGCGTTTTATACGACTTTTGCCACTCCTTTAATTTTCCCTTTGTATGAACTACTTCTTCTCCTTTTGAGATGAAGATATTGCACATTTTAATCGCTTCGTCAAGAAGTCCTCCAGGGTTTCCTCTTAGATCTAAAACCAAAGACTTCATTCCGTGATTTTTCTTCAAATCTAAAAAGGCTTCCTTAACTTCTTTAGCACAATTTCTAGTAAAACTTCTTAGTAAAATATAGCCTGTTTCATCATTAATCATTCCAGCATAAGGAATACTTTTGATCTTGATTTCTTCTCGTATTATTTCAACGGTTAGTTCCTTATCCTTGTTGATCCTTTGAATCCCCAATTCCAAACTTGTTCCTGGTTGCCCCTTAAGCACTTCGGACACCTCGCTTGTCGTTTTACCTTTTACCTTTTTGCCATTTACTTTTAATAATTTATCTCCAGGTATTAACCCTGCCTTATCTGCTGGAGCGCCTTCATATATTTCGGAGATAAGCACGTAGTCACCTGCTTGACGAATAATTGCTCCTATACCACCGTACGATCCAGTAGTTTGTACACGAAAATCTTCGATGTCAGCCTCTGAAATATAAACCGTATAGGGATCTAACTCTTTTAGCATGGCATCAATGGCCTTTTTCATCACACTTCCAGGGTCCACCTCATCCACATAAAAAGTGTTCACCTCGCGATAAAGCGTAGTGAAAATGTCGAGGTTTTTTGATATTTCGAAATATGGATCTTTAAAAGAATAAAAAAGACAACTAGCACCAATGGCAGCGCCAACCACCAATATGCCTATTTTTTGCATCAATTTTTTCATAAATAATCAGTTATAGATTATTATCTAATATTTTTTGGAAAGATCTATTTGCATGAGATTGTATCTCACTAAATTCCAACTTTTCCTTACTTAAATACAATAGAGCCATGTGATAAGACCCATCTATTCCGGATTGAATACGTGGCTTTTCCAAACGGTAAATCTCACGTAGCTGACGTTTTATCCTATTCCTGTCAACCGCCAATTTAAAATAGCGCTTAGGAACAGAGAACATTACCTTGCTAGCATCCTTTTCATTGGACACCTTCATCCATATTACCTGAACAGGATAAGACTTTATTCGTTTTCCTTTTCGGAATAATTCGGTAATCGCTATTCTACTTTTGAGTACCTCCTCTTGATGTAAACTATAACTCTTCACGTAAATTTAACTAATTTATTCTTTCAATTAAGCTCCCCCTTGAGTTAGAAGCAAAAAAAAAGGGCTTTTTAACAAAGCCCTTTTTTAAATGTTATATATGATCACTACTTGTGATTAGCATCCTTTATGTATTGCTCGAGAGCCATTGTCATAGATGGTGCTTTTACTGTTGGAGCTTCAATATTAACTTTTAAGCCGTTTTCCATAGCGGCTTTCAAAGTTGTTGAACCAAAAGTAGCAATTCTTGTTTTATTTTGTTCGAAATCCGGAAAATTCTTGAACAGTGATTTAATACCAGATGGTGAGAAGAATACTAAGATATCATAATATACATCTTCCAAATCAGACAAATCACTACATACTGTTTTATAAATTACAGCACGTTGATAATTGATCTTGTTCTTTTCCAATAATTCTGGGATTATCGGCTTCAACAAATCTGAAGAAGGCAATAAGTATTTTTCCCCTTTATGTTTTTTGATGATATCCATAAGTTCAGCAAAAGTTTGCTTCCCATGGTAAATCTTACGCTTTCTGTATACAACATACTTTTGCAAGTAATAAGCAATAGCCTCAGACATACAAAAATACTTCATAGTGGCAGGAACTTCAATTCTCATTTCTTCACACATTCTGAAGTAATGATCTATCGCATTTCTACTTGTCAAAATAACTGCAGTATAATCTGAAAGATTAACTTTTGATTTTTTGAATTCAGTAGCTTCCTCACCCTCAACATGAATAAAAGGTCTAAAGTCTATTGCAATATTCTGCCTTTTAGCAAGATCGAAATAAGGCGAACTCTCTTGCTTTGGAGAAGGCTGCGAAACTAGTATTGATTTAACTTTAAGCTTACTCATAAGGGTTTTTATAAGATTATTCGTTTAAAACCAATAATACACCCACATTAGGGGTAGCATATCGAGCGCACAAAGGTACAAAAAAATATAATACGGCCTAAGATTGAGTCTCGAAAATATTTGAAATCCAGTACGTAACCGAATTAATACATACAAAATCATGCCAAGAATATGGCTTGGAAATTCTAGAGAAAAAAGCGCAGATACAGTATAGTGTAATAAGAGAGAAATTAGCAATAACGGAATATAAAAACAAAACTCATTTAAAACTTGAAATGTTAACACTGCATAGGCCTTCTCCCGCTTATCAAACAGATAACCCAAAACATAAATCGAACTAAACTTCAATACAAACCAGGCGCAAAAGGCAAGACTCAATAATAAATATCCTGAAAATTCAAAATGGAAATAGTGGTTGACAATAAAAGCCCACAGTAACTGGCTCATCATTACAACAAATAAAATATTGGGCTTTAATATTTCCGATCGTTGCTGACTAAAATCAGGATTGAAGCCAAAAATATAGCTCTTATTGAACAAAAAGACATGTGCCTCTTTGTATCTAAAAAAAGCCACTAGCAAAACCTGTACAAGCAAAACTATGCTTGCCAAACTAAATGGCTGACTTATTTTAGGTAGTAATTCCAGGCTTAACAACATCGCTCTCTTTCAGTAGACTGATGCAAATATACTTCTGTAAGTCGTAAAAACAAATTCACTTTTACACGTCGTCATTGAATTAATTAGAATTTAACGCATATAAACCTTCGAAAGCTCCTATAGGATATATTTTTCTTTAATTTTACCCTATGGGAAATGAATATCAAAATCTAATAAAGCAATTAACCAAATTCATTAGCAAATACTATAAAAACAGGCTATTGAAAGGTTTGATCTATGCTTTTAGCCTCCTATTGATCTTTTACTTAAGCTTTGTAGTTCTAGAATATTTTGGAAGGTTTGGTTCTAATATTCGAATAACTTTCTTTGCTAGTTTCGTACTTATTTCGTGCTTGGTAATAACCAGGCACCTTCTTGTTCCCATTTTTAAACTATTCCGAATAGGAAAAATCATCAGTCACCAAGAGGCAGCCTCTATCATTGGCAAGTACTTTCCGGAAGTAAAGGATAAATTAACCAATGTCTTAGAATTAAAAGAGCAACAAGAGCTATTGGATAACCCTCTATTAATAGCCAGTATTGAACAAAAGATAAATACCTTTAAACTGGTTAACTTTTCTACAGCTATTGACTTTAGAAAAAATAAAAAATACCTGAAATATGCGCTCATACCAATAGTCCTTTTTCTTTTATTGTCATTTAGCAAGGGTGGTGAGATTCTTTCTAAAGGAACACAACGCATTGTCCAGTACAATAAGGAATTTGTTCCCGAGGCCCCATTTACCTTTCAAGTTGAAAACGAATCCCTGGCTGTTTTATCCTCCAATGACTTCCCTCTAATGGTTTCCGTTAAAGGAGATGAAGTACCGACAGATGTGTATGTGGAGCTTAAAGGGCAATTATTTAAAATGACCCTGGCAGAAACTGGAACCTATCACTATATCTTTAAAAACTTGCAAAAGGATTTGGACTTTCGATTCTTTGGAGGAGGGTTCTACTCAGCATTCATGAAACTTGATGTTCTTCCATCTCCAGAGCTAAGTAATTTTACTATCGACTTACGCTTCCCAAAATATACTGGCTACGAGAATATCACGCAGGAAAACAATGGACAGTTACAGGTTCCGGAGGGAACTGTTGCCAAATGGACCTTTCAAACAAAAAATACAGACCAATTCTTTTTAGTCTTTTCCGATAGCGTCATTCCTATATCCAAAGGCGGAGATGCTGCTAACTTTAATTACAAAAAGGCCCTTGTAGTATCTGAAAATTACAGCTTATTTGGAAAGAACCAACACGTTAGTGAATCGGACAGAATGGATTTCCAGATTACAGTTATCAAAGATCAGAAGCCCGGCATCAGCTGCTCAGAAGAAATAGACACTAAAAGTAAAAAGACCATTTTCTTTAAAGGTACTATTAAGGATGATTATGGATTCACCAAACTGGACTTCATCGTAAAGAAAGAAGACAGCACCCTGGTTGAACACCTGAACATCAAGACCAACCTAAATCAACAAGAGTTCTTCCACTATACGGACCTTTCAAAATTTAATATTAAGGCTGGACAAACAGTAGAATACTATTTCGAGGTTTGGGATAATGATGGTATTCATGGAGCTAAAAGGTCACGATCTAAACTTTTCAGTTTTGAGGCGCCAAGCTTAGAAGAAATAGAAGAGGAATCCGATCAAAGTATTGAAAACATCAAAGACGAACTAAAGAAGAGCAAGGAAGAAGCGAAGAAACTACATAAAGATTTTGATAAATTAAGCGAAAAGCTACTCCAAAAAAAGGAATTGAGCTGGGAGGACAAGCAGCAAATCCAAGAGCTGTTGGAGCGTCAGAAGAAGTTCGAAAACACGATCCAACAAATGCAGGAGGATCAACAAAACATGCAGGAGACGCGTGAAGAATACTTAGAGCAAAGTGAGGAGATTCTCGAAAAGCAAGAACAGATCAACCAACTCTTCGATCAACTAATGACCGAGGAGATGAAGGAGATGTTTAAAGAGCTGGAGAAACTGATGGAGGACTTCGACAAAAAGGATATCCAACAAAAATTGGAGGAGCTTAAAATGAACAATGAGGCGCTGGAAAAGGAGCTCGACAGAAATCTTGAAATGCTTAAGCAACTTCAATTTGAACAAAAGCTTCAAGAGAATATTGAAAAATTAGAAGAGCTCCAGGAAGAGCAAGAAAAGCTAGCTGAAGAAACTGAAAATTCGGACAAGTCTAAGGAGAACATGGAAAACCTGAAGCAGAAACAGGACGAATTAAATAAAGAGTTTGAAGAGCTTCAAAAGGAAATGGATGAGTTGGAATCTTTGAATGAAGAACTGGAAGACTCCAACAGCATGGAAGAAACCGAATCGGAAGAGGAATCCATCAAAGAGGCTCAAGAGAACAGTAGTGAAGAACTGCAACAGGAGAATAAAAAGAAGGCTGCTAAATCACAGAAAAAGGCTGCTCAAAAAATGGATGAACTTGCTCAAAAGATGAAAGGCATGCAAATGAGCATGTCGGCCGAAAATGAGCAGGAAGACATGGACAATCTAAGACAGATTTTAGAAAATCTAATCAGTCTATCATTCGATCAGGAAAAACTATTTACTACCGTGCAAAATACGCTTAGAAACGATCCTATTTTCGTAGATCTTATCCGAGAGCAAAACAGGCTAAAGATAAATGCTGCACATATAGAAGATTCTCTATTTGCACTTAGTAAAAGACAAATGGCCATAAGTGGAACTGTAAATAAAGAGCTTGCTGAAATAAAAAGCAATATCAACAAAAGCTTAGAGCACATGGCTGAACGCCGAACCCGAAATGCTGCTTCCAACGGACAATATGCCATGAAAGCCACCAATAACCTCGCTCTTTTGTTGAGTCAAATTCTAGATCAAATGCAAAAAAGCATGGCTCAGCAAGCATCTCAAAAGGGAGCAGGACAATGCTCGAAACCGGGAGGTGGTAGCCCATCCGAAAAACCATCTGCCAAAGGCATGCGACAGATGCAACAGCAATTACAAAAGCAGCTGGAGCAGATGAAAAAAGGCAAAGGTCCAAAACCTGGAAAGGGCGAAGAAGGAGGTCAGATGGGACAATCTAACAACCTATCAAAGAGTTTGGTTCAGATGGCCGCTAAACAAGAGGCTATCAGACAAAAACTTCAGGAAATGTCTGGAGGCATGGAAAAAGGATCTGCTGGTGACAAAAGCCTAAAGGAGGCTATCAAGCAAATGGAACAAAATGAGCGAGATATCGTCAATAATAATATAAATACGGAAACTTTAAGACGACAAAAGGAAATTCTTCAGAAACTCCTGAAAGCTGAAAAAGCAGAACGCGAGCAAGAGATGGACAATAAACGTAAGTCCAAAGAAGCTTCTGATGTCCCTCCTGCTGAAATGCCAGAGAGCTGGAAAAAGTATCTAAAGGAAAAGCAAAAACAATCGGAGCTTCTGCAAAGCATTCCGCCAGATTTGAAACCATTCTATAAGGAAAAGGTAAATGAATATTTTAATCAGATAAATGGTAATTGATGCAAGTATGGAGTGATTTTATGGATTTGATTTTCCCCAGTGCCTGCCTGGCTTGTGGAGATAAAATTTTGCATAAAAATGACTTCATCTGCTTTAAGTGTAAAAATCAATTGCCCTTTACCAATCATTTCCAGATTCAGGACAATGAATTACAAAGAAGGTTATCTCCTTTATTTGATTTGGAACGTGCTGCTTCCCTAATCTATTTTGAATCTGAATCAACAGTCCAAAAACTAATTCATCAATTTAAGTACCATCATAAAAAAGAATTGGCCTATCAAATGGGCTTTCTCATTGGCTCTCGACTGAACAATGAACCATGGGTAGATGAAATAGAATACTTGGTTCCTGTTCCTCTACACCCGGACAAACTTAAGAAAAGAGGGTATAATCAGAGTTATTATCTTGCTAAAGGCATTTCAGAATGTACAAAGATCCCTATCCTCTCTGATGCCATCTTTCGACGACAAAACAAACAATCCCAAACCAGCAAATCCAAAGAGGAACGAATGGCCAGTGTGGCCCAGAATTTTGAATGGGACTACTCCAAGCTAGAGAACCTCAACAGCTTTGCCCTTATCGATGATGTAATTACTTCTGGAGCAACTGCTAGCGCCTGTATTAATAGTCTTCCGGAAACTAATAGACCGGATGTGTATTTTATTAGTTTGGCAATTGATAAATAGTAGTGAGTACAAAGTAGCAAGTGCCAAGTAACTAGTGGTTAAAAGAAGTTTTTTTGTATCTTCTTGTTTTGCTAATTTAATAATCAAACGTAATGGGAAATATTAAACGTTTCGAGGACTTATTGGTCTGGAGAAAAAGTATGGATTTGTCTGTGATAGTTTATGAGTCGTTCAGCGATTCAAAAGATTACGGTTTTAAAGATCAAATTCAGAGAGCTTCCGTTTCTGTTATGAATAATATAGTCGAAGGCTTTGAGCGAAATAGTAATAAGGAATTTAAGTACTTTCTTTTTATTTCAAAAGCGTCGTGTGGAGAAGTAAGATTCATGGCAACCTTAGCTAAAAGGTTAAATTATTTAAATCATAATAAAGTCGAAATCATCCAAAGCCAAAGCTTGGAAATATCCAAAATGTTATATGCCCTAATAAAAAAATTACCCGACAAATACTAGCTACTTGGTACTTGTCACTCGCTACTCGCCCCTAGCCATTGCAGTCGCTGCAATAAAGGAAGTGGTCCAAGCTGCTTGAAAGTTAAAACCTCCCGTTACCGCATCTATATTCATAACTTCTCCTGCAAAGTGTAATCCTGGAAACTTTTTAGCCTCCATTCTTTTGAAGTCGATCTCTTTTAGGGATATCCCTCCACAGGTTACAAATTCATCTTTAAAGGTATTTTTTCCATTGATGAAAAAGCGTCTTGCACAAAGGCTCTCGGCTAACTTGATCATCTTGACTTTGGATACCGATGCCCAAAATAAATCGTCTATCTCTAGTTCTTTAGTAAGGCGTTCCCAGAATCGTTTTGGCAATTCAAAGATGTTGGAGTTGCGTAGTTTCTTTTTTGGGTTTGCCTCTCTATCTGCTCTCAATTCCTTTAGGCATTCTTTGGTATTCATGCCTATAAAGTTCACTTTCAAGTCAAATTGATAACTGGTATCGTAAAGCTCTCTTGCCTGCCATGCTGAACATTTTAATATTCCAGGTCCGCTAAACCCTCTGTGTGTGATAAGCAGAGGGCCTACATAACTTTTATTTGGAAAGGTGGAGGTTGCTATTTCTATATTTGGGAAGCTGATTCCTGCCAAGCCTTCTATCAGGGAATCTTGACATCGGAAGGTAAATAGGGATGGGCGGGGTTCTACTATGTCTAAGCCCAATTCCCCTAACTGATCCCAGATGGCTTTGCTGCTTCCAGTGGCTATCAATACTTTCTTTGCGAGATATGTCGCTTTTGAACTTTGTATTTGCCAGTTTTCTCCATCTTGTGTTATGGAGGTTAGTCCTTCATGGGTATGTATTTCTACTCCAAGTTTTCTAGCCTGTGACTGGAAACATTCGATGATAGTTTCTGAAGTGTTGGACTCTGGAAATACTCTTCCATCCTCTTCTGTTACCAGATTTACACCTCTTTCTGCGAACCACTCGAAGGTATCTCCAGGCTGAAAGGTATTAAAGGGGCCCATGAGTTCTCTGGACCCCCTAGGATAAAATCCTATAAGTTCTCTAGGAATAAAGCATGCGTGGGTGACATTGCAACGCCCGCCTCCGGAAATCTTCACTTTTTGAAGTAGTGCTTTCCCTTTTTCCAGGATAAGCACTTTTGCTCCCGGTTGGTTTTCGGCCAGGTGTATGGCTCCAAAGAATCCGGCAGCTCCTCCACCGATTACCAAATAGTCGATTTTTGTCATTGTTCCCACAAATATTATTGATTGGCTTATACCAGGTCTATCTCTACTTTCAACAGGCTTTCAAATTGCTGAAGACGCTCATTTAGATCGTGTTTTGAAAGGTATTCCAAACGGTCTACTCCAAATTTTTCTACCGTCAATGAAGCTAATGCTGATCCGAAGACTACGGCTTTCTTCATATTATTGAAAGAGATATTATCTGTTCTACATAGGTGCGCAATGAATCCTCCTGCAAAGGTATCTCCTGCTCCTGTTGGATCGAATACATCTTCCAATGGAAGTGCCGGGCAGAAGAATACATGCTCTTCTTTGTTGAATAATAAAGCTCCGTGTTCTCCTTTTTTGATGATCAGGTATTTTGGCCCCATTGCCATGATAGCACGAGCTGCTTTCACCAGGCTGTACTCCCCGGATAACTGACGTGCTTCCTCATCGTTGATAGTTAAAACATCTACCATAGCAATGGTTTGCTTTAACTCATCTAACATGATGTCCATCCAGAAGTTCATGGTATCCATTACTATCAACTTTGGACGATTGTCTAGACGCTCTATTACTTGACGTTGTACAATTGGTGAAAGGTTTCCTAACATTAGGTATTCACAGTCCTGGTACGACGATGGAAGGATTGGGTCGAAATGCTCCAATACGTTCAACTCTGTTACCAGCGTATCTCTTGAATTCATATCGTTGTGGTACCTTCCTGACCAGAAAAAAGTCTTTTCCCCTTCTTTTACCTGCAAGCCTTCCAGGTCTACGCGGTGGTCTTTTAGCTTTTGGATATATCCCTCTGGAAAATCCTCACCTACTACAGATACTACTTTTGTCTTCTCAACAAAATTGGATGCCGCAATGGCAATATAGGTTCCTGCTCCACCTAATATTTTTCCGGTCTTACCAAATGGCGTTTCTATGGCATCAAAGGCTACAGAGCCAACAACAACTAAACTCATAAGATTATTTTTTTACAAATATATTGCAAGATTTAAAAAATACCCTATATTTGCCAAGCTTTTAAAGCAAGTACCATTCCTCCTTAGCTCAGTTGGTTAGAG